>JAABUQ010000590.1_pt1 | contig 85108 bp, 75 predicted proteins | sample 5560001 | NCBI WGS metagenome assembly JAABUQ01 (sample SAMN10711888, study PRJNA513371) | rock metagenome | isolation source: Antarctica rocks | place: Antarctica: Victoria Land, Finger Mt nord | collected 2015-12-18 | reverse complement strand
CGCCGTCACCGCAGGCTGCCCGCAGGGCAGAGCGCGCAGCGCTTGACGGCAAGACCGAAGTCGCTACCGCACCCACCCCACACGTCAATTTCGCCTCAGGGGTTGACACAGGGAGTCTCATGGCGAGGATTCTAGGTCGGACGCGGCGAGTGCACAGGTCCCGTCGTCGCACTTGGGTCGCCAAGCGTCGCTTCGCTGCCCAAGCGCGCCTGGGTGGGCGCTCGTCGCGACGCTGGCCGCCCTCAGCCGTCGCCGCGGCCGGACAGAAGCGCTCGGGCGTTGCCGTGGCGGGCCAGCACGCTGTTGAGGTTCACCGCCCGTTGGTGCTCGACCGGAGAGGCGTTGGGACCGGGGGCCGGCGGCGTCGAGGCAGCGCCGTGGGCTGAGGCCCACAGGATGTGGTCCGAGGTCTCCTGGGGCACCTGGTCGATCCGGTTCCACGGCAGCTGGTCCGACAGGCGCGCCAGGGGCGCCCCAGGGCCATTCAGCTGGCCGATGTCCTGGTCGGGCGGCACCACCGAGTAGCGCGTCCCCGTGACATCTGCGCGGGAGTCAAACGCGTCGTACATCGGCGTGGCCAGGGCGTCGTTGAGCGACAGCGGAGCCAGGCCGCACAGCAGCTCGATCGTGTGCAGCATCGAGTACTGGTCATAGCGGGTGTGGACGACCGCCCCACGCTTGGCCCACGGGCTGATCACGTAGGCGGGCATGCGATGGGAGTCGACGTGGTCGGCGCCGTCCTGAGAGTCGTCCTCCACCACCATGATCGCGGTCGAGGCCCAGATCGAGCTGTGGGAGATCTCATCGACGATCTGACCCAGAGCGAGGTCGTTGTCGGCCACCAGCGCCTGCGGGCTATAGTCGCCCGAGGTGGTTCCGTTGGTGTGGTCGTTGGGCAGGATCATGTAGTTGAACGTCGGCACGCTGTTGCTGGCCAGTTGCTGGCTGAAGCGGGCCTGGAACTCGTTGAAGCGGCTCTGGGCCCCGATCGTCTTCCCCGTGCCCTGGTACAGACCGGAGTCCTGCGTGCACGTGGCCAGGTTGCCCACGGCCCCGGCGGGCCGCTGACACCCGATGAACAGGTTGTTCGGGTAGGCCTGGTCGCTGTGGGACTGGACCGCGGAATAGGTGGGCCGGCCGTCGTTGCCGAACGGGCTGTTGCCGGCGCCGGCTTCGCCGTAGTCCATGAAGGAGACGCCCTGCCTGACCGCCTGGTCGAAGATGAAGTCCTTGGGCGGGAAGGTGACGGGATAGATGCCGAAGTCAAAGCCGCGGTTGCGGTTTGAGTAGTTGGCGGCCAGGGCCTTCTGGACGTAGTCGTTGGCGTAGGCGCTGGAGGTGATGACGTGTCCGTCGACCGACACCTCCGAGTCGGCGTAGAGGTGATCGATCAGCGGGAACGTGCGGGTGAGCTTGTGGGCGTTGGGGGTGATGCCGCCAGTGGGCCAGGCCACACCGTTGTCGTCGAACAGCTCCAGGTTGGGGTCGCCGTCGCCGCGCCGGTCAGATCCGAAGACCTGGTCGTAGGTACGGTTCTCCTTGACTATGTAGAAGACATGCTTGATCTGTGAGCTCGGCCCACTCCCGGGTGCGGGAACCGGGTTGCCCGCGGGCTGGGCCTCGGTACTGCCCACGGGCGTGACCTGCGCGTCGGCCAGCGCGGTGGCGGCCCGCATCTGCGTGTCGCTGGGTATGGGCAGCGTGCCCACCCGCCCGAGCAGCTGGTCGAGCACGTAGGTCCCGTAGACGTTCGACGGCGTGGCGCCCGGACGCTTGTCTCCGTCGAAGGAGTAGCTCGGGTTGGGGCCCGAGCCCAGCCCCTTGCCCGCCACCCACAGCAGCTGCGAGCCGTCGGGCGTGACCTGCACGTCGGTGGTGTAGGCGGCGGTGGGCAGGCGGCCGATCACCTGGCCGGGCGCCAGGTCGGGGATGTAGCCCGGGGCGGCCTGGCAGGGGGAGATGGCCAGCAGGCGCCGTCGCGCCAGGGTCACCAGCAGTCGGCGCCGCCGGGCCACAGCTCGCGCTCGCCGGCGCGCCTGCCTGCGCCCGTGCGCGTGGCCGTGGGGGCGCAGGGATACGGCGCGCAGCACCGCGCTGGTGAAGGCGTCCGCCTGGCGCCGGGACGGCCCCACACACGCCGACAGATTGCGGACCGGAAGGTAGCGGCGCACCAGGCGACGCAGGCGACGGTGATAGCGGCGCAGGCCCGCTCGGCGTGCGCGGCCGTGGATGTGCGCGAGTACCCGCGCCGCGCGCCGCTGCAGCGCGCGATAGCGCTTTATCGATTTGACTGACGCCGGGCTCACGACGCGCCGCGGGATCACCGGCACTCCGGCGCCCGGCGCTCCGGCGCGCGCCGGACGCTGGGTCAGGGCGATGGCGATGACCGCGTCCTCGCCCGAGTCAGCCGCGTACAGCGTGCGCCCGTCCGGCGCTACGGCGAGCTTCACCGGCGCGGTGCCAACGTCCGCGGACCGGCCCACCGACGTCTGCGCGATCACCCGCTGGGCCTGGGTGTCGACGGTGGCGATCTCGTCGCGGTTGGTCACCGCCACATAGAGCCGATCGGCCCGCGGATCGGTGACGATGCCCTCGGGGTGGCTGTTCTGGTCGCCGCCGGCGCCACCCAGGCCGGCGATGGTCGCCACCGCCTTTGCCTGGCCGACATCGATGACGGTCAGCGTGCCGTCGAACTCGTTGGAGACGTAAGCGCGGTCATGGTGGTCGAAGGCCACGCCGTTGGGGTAGCGCCCCGTGGCCACCACCGTCTGCTGCCCGGACGCCAGATCCACCACCACCGCCTTGTCGGCCGCATTCAGTGAGACCACGAGCTTGCGCTGGTCCGGTGAGATGGCCAATGCCTCGGGAAAGGCGCTGCCTCCGCCCGTGACCGGCGGCAGCGAGTTCATGCGCGCCGAGCCTCCGCTGGTGGAGGGCAGGACCAGCGGGTTGCGTTCGGTCCCCTGGCCGCTGGCCTGGTCGATGTCGAAGACGTGGACGACGTCGCCCTGGTCGCCCTTGGTGGGCCCCTCGGTCGGAGAGCCGCCCTTCGCCGTCCCACCCACGTAGGCGCGGGCCCCGTCACCCGACACGGCGATTGCGCCGTAGCAACCCGGGAGGGGCAGGGTCTGCACGACCGCCCCCGTGGCCACGCTCATGACGCGCACGTCGTTTGAACCGTGGCCGCAGTCGGTTACCCACAGATAGCGCCCGTTGGGCGTGAGCGCGCTGCCGGTGGGAAAGTTGCCCACCGTGGTCATGCGCCCGACCGGGTGCAGCGCGCGCCCGTTGGCGGTCATGCCCAGGCTCGGGCCGACCTCGCCGGGGCCGACGTCGGCCATCGCCAGTCCCCCGACGAGCAGGAGCAGGACGAGGGCGCTCGCCAGCCAGGGCCATAGGCGTCGACGGTGGTTCACGACCGTCGACGCTAGCCGCTGGCGCGAGCCCGATGTGAACGTGCGGTGACCGCGCTTCACGCGCGCGTCGGGTTTGCCTCCCCGGGGGGAGCCGTTGCTGGTTCGGCCCCCGCTTCTGCGCCGGCTTCCGCTCCGGCCCCGGCTCCCGCTCCGGCCAGCGAGGGGTGCACCAGGCTCAGGTACCAGCCGAACGCGCGGTCGATGACGGGCTGATGGGACATCGCGCGTAGGACGGCGGTGAGCAACCGCGGAGGCAGGGCGGGAATCAGCCGCTGCAGCCTCAGGGCGAGGGAGAAACCGCGGGCGTGGCCGGCGCTGAAGGCGCCGTAGCGTCGCAGCGCGGCTTCCCGCGGCTGCTGTCCGGCGATCACCGCGCGCAGCTCACGTCCGCAGGCGATGCCGAAGTAGAAGGCGGTGCGGATGCCCTCGCCCGAGAGCGGCAGGCAGTGACCGGCCGAGTCCCCGACGAAGAACACGCCGCCTTCGGCGGCTGAGCGCAGACGATGGGGAAACCAGTTGCCCTGGTAGCGCTCGGGCGCGACATCCAGGCGACCAGCCAGGTCCACCGTGGGCTGGCGCACATGGTCGTGGGGAGCGTAGGAACCGATGCCCACGCGCACCTCTCCGTTGGCGGGAACACGCCAGCCGTAGCCCTGGCGCACCAGCGTGCGATCGATCCACACGTCGAGATCCTCGCCCGTGCCCTGAGGGTGAACCTCCAGCCCACGCGAGAGCGGTGCCTCGGGGGGTTGATAGCCATCTCCCAGCACGCGCCGCCATCCCAGCGCGTCGACCACGAGCGCCGCACTGAGCACGCCGCGGTCGGTGCGCACGGCAATCGGAGCGGGCTCTCCCTCGTGGCCCTCAGGCCGCTGCTCAGCGTTGACCACCTCCTCCACCTTGGCGGTGAGAAACCGCGCGTCGCTCTGGGCGAAGAGCAACCGGCAGAGCTCGCGGTAGTCAAACGACGACCAGCTCCACGGAAGTCGGTAGCGAACGGAGCCGTGCGGGGTCGTGAAGCGCATGTGGGCCAGCTCCTGGCGGATCGAGTCCGCGACCCCCATGGCATGCAGCCACGGGGTGGGCACGGCACACGCGGAGGTCGCCCGCTCGCCGATCTCGTAGCGGTCGATCAGGAGCACGTCGGCGCCGCAGCCCGCCAGCTCGCGAGCGACGGCCAGGCCGGCGAAGCTCGCGCCACAGATGAGCACGTCAGCACGGGTTCCGTCCAGCGACGCACGCCGCTCGCCGCTGGCGGTGGCCCGCACGGTCATGTCATGACCCTCCCACCCATCAGCGCGTGCCCGCCAGCGAGGCGAGCGCGACCCTCGCGACCTGCGGCCGCGACAGGCGCGGCGTGCGCGCCAGCACGTCGAAGCCCCGTGCCTCGACCTGGTCGAGAATCAGCTGATAGACCGAACGCGCCAGGCGCATGGCCGGCCCCACCGAGGGGCTCAGGACGTCGGTCAGTCCCGCCGTGCCGGCGAACAGCTCGCGCGCCCGAGCAACCTCGCAGGCCAGTAGGGCGCGGAATCCGGGGGTCATCCGCGACGCCGCGATGTCCTCCTCGCGAACCCCGAAACGGTCACGGTCGGCGGCGGGCAGGTAGACGCGGTCGAGCTCGTAGTCCTCGCGGACGTCGCGGATGAAGTTGGTCAGCTGAAAGGCGGTTCCCAGGCGGGCGACGCCGGTATGAAGCTCGGCTGGCGCCCCCAGCAGCGGAGCCATGATCAGCCCTACCGCCCCCGCGCTGCCGCGCATGTATCGGTCGAGCTCCTCGCGCGTGTGCAGCCTGACGGGCCCGCAGTCCACGCGCATCGAATCCATGTACACCGACAGCTCATCCAGCGGGAGCTGATGGCGCTGCCCGGCGTCGATGAGCGCCGCGATCACCGGGTGGCGCGAGCGCCCGCGCTCACGCCCGGTGAGCAGCTCCTCCTGCCAGCGGTCAAGCGCCCGGCGGCGTTCCTCGGGAGCTGACGGGCGCCCGGGCCCGTCGACCAACTCGTCGGCACCGCGAACGAAGCCGTACAGCGCGTGCACGGCGGGGCGAACCTCGCGTGGCAGGCGCTGGGTGGCCCAGAAGAAGGTCGGGTCATGGCGCCGCTGCATGCGCCGACAGACTCGATAGGCCTCCTCGAGCCGGCGGTCGGGGGTGGTGGCAGCGGCGCTTGACCATAGGACCGTCGTCTTCTGCAGGTGCATACGCTCACCATCCTGACAAAGTGCACCCGTGGCGTCGCTGCTTCAACGCAAGCTCGTGGTGGTCACCGGCAAGGGTGGCGTGGGCAAGACGACCGTCTCCGCCGCCCTGGGCCTGCTGGGCGCCCGCGCCGGTCGCCGCACGGTGCTGGTGGAGCTGGGTGAGCAGCAGCGACTGCCCGCCCTGTTCGGCCACCCGGCCGGTGGCACGCCCGGCGTCGAGGTTGAGCTCGAGCCCGGGCTGTGGAGCACCTCGATCAGCCCGTACGACGCTCTGCTGGAGTGGGTCGAGACGCAGGTCGGAGGCCGTGTCCCCGCCCGGCTGTTGGGCTCGAGCAACGCCTTTCAGTACCTTGTCGCCGCCGCACCCGGCGCCCGCGAGGTGGTGACCATGGCCAAGGTGTGGGAGCTGGCCCAGAGTCAGCGCTGGCGGCGGCGGACCGCGGGCTATGACCTGGTGGTGGTGGACGCGCCGTCCACCGGGCACGCGCTGGGAATGCTGCGCGCCCCGCGAACCTTCGCCGCCATCGCCCGCGTCGGACCGATTGCCACTCAGGCCGAGCGCGTGCGCGAGTTTCTCGAGGACCCGGGTCACTCTGGCTACCTCGGGGTGGCCCAGGCCACCGAGATGGCGGTGGCCGAGACCCTGGAGCTGGAGGATCGCCTGCGCCACCAGCTCGGCCGGCGCCTGCAGGCGGTCGTTGTCAACGGCATGCTGCCGCGTCGCTTCAGCGCCGCCGAGCTCACCGCCCTGGCGGCGGCCGAGGACGCGTCGACTGGCGAGGGGGCTGTCCACCCCGGCGCGTCCGGTGACTCGCCGCCGAGGGGACCAGAGCAGGACGGCCGCTTGGTGCACGCGGCGGCGCGGGCCGCCCGCGCCGTTCACCTCCGCGCCAGTGCGCAGCGCAGCCAGGTGGCACGCCTGCGTCGCCATCAGTTCGACGTGGCCAGCGTTCCCTTCATGTTCATGGCCGATCTCGATCTGGCCGCCGTGCGAGCCATCGCCGACACGCTGGCCGCCAAGCTTCCCTGAAGTCGGCGCCGCTACTCGATGCCGAGCCGGTCGAGCAGGGACTCATCGGCCCGCCAGTGACGCCGCACGCGCACCGACAGATCCAGGTGCACCCGTCGGCCGATCTCGCGCTCGAGCTCGCGGCGCGCCGCGATCCCGATCGCCTTGATCATGCGCCCACCGGCTCCCACCAGGATGCCCTTCTGGGAGTCGGTCTCTGCCCAGATGAGGGCGCGCACCCGTGCGAGGTCGGCGCGCTCGAGGTCGATCTCCTCGATCATCACCTCGACGGCGTGGGGAAGCTCGTGAAAGGTCCGACGAAGGACCGCCTCGCGCACCAGCTCGGCGACCATGAGCTCCCGCGACTGGTCCGAGAGCCTGCCCGGGTCAAAGAGGAACGGCCCCTCGGGCATGAGGGCAGCCAGATGAGCGACCAGCGCCTCGACGCCGGTCCCCTTGCGTGCCGATACGGGGAACACGTCGTCGGCCACCTCGAGCTCGGCCGCCTCACTCAGCGCGGCCGCAACCGCGGAGGGTCGCAGCCGGTCGATCTTGTTCACCGCGATGACCACCGGCAGTCCAGCACCCGCCAGCCTCGAGGCAATGAAGCGGTCCCCGGGCCCCACTCCTTGCTCGCCGTTGAGGATCAGCAGCGATGCGTCGGATCCCTCGAGCTCTGACTGAACGCGCCGGGCCATGCGCGAGGTGAGGGCGTCACGCGGGCGCTGCACGCCCGGCAGGTCCACGAGCACCAGTTGCCAGTCAGAGCCCGAACGCACCCCTCGGATCGCCCGGCGCGTGGTCTGGGGCCGGTCCGAGACGATCGCCACCTTGCCACCGACGACGCCGTTGATGAGCGTCGACTTGCCCACGTTGGGGCGTCCGGCCAGCGCCACGAAGCCGCTGCGGGTCATGCCGGGAGCTCCGGCGGGCACTCGCCTGAGCCCGGCGACGAAGCTCGCTCCCAGGCCAGCAACTCGCGCTGCAGGGCCAGCATCTCCCCGTCGTCGCGCTCGTGGTCCATGCCCGTCAGGTGCAGCACTCCGTGCACGATCGCCTCGCGCAGGTCATGCGTGTGGGCCGGGCAGATGACCACGTCGCCCAGCTCGAGCGCCTCGGGCGGCTCCGAGATGGTCCCGAGCGCCCGCGATCCCGGCCCTTCGCCCGGGGACCCTGGCACCCCGTCGATGGGAAAGGAGAGCACGTCGGTGGGCGCGTCCTTGGCGCGGAAGAGCCCGTTGAGCTCGGTGATGCGCTGCGCATCGACGAACTCCACCGCCAGGTGACCGTCCTGGATCCCGGCTGAGGCGGCAGCGATCGCACACAGGCGCTCGATGTCCGCGGTCGGTGGCATACCAGAGTCAGTTGACCGTCCCACCACCTCGACTTCGATCACGCCGCTCCTCAGGCGCGACGCAGGTCAGCGGGGCGCAGCTCGGGAGCATCCTGCTGAGCATGCTCGTCGTAGGCCTCGACGATGCGCTGCACCAAGCGGTGACGGACGACGTCCTCACCCCCGAAGCGCACGAACTCGATGTCCTCGACGTCGTCGAGCACGTCGCCGACCACCACGAGCCCGGAGCGCTGCTCGCGCGGCAGATCGACCTGGGTGATGTCTCCCGTGACCACCATGCGCGAGCCGAAGCCCAACCGGGTGAGGAACATCTTCATCTGCTCGGGAGTGGTGTTCTGGGCCTCGTCGAGGATGACAAAGGAATCGTTGAGCGTGCGTCCGCGCATGAAGGCCAGCGGCGCGATCTCGATCACGTTGCGCTCCAGGTGGGCGGCGACCTTCTCGGGATCGATCATGTCGTGCAGCGCGTCGAACAGGGGACGCAGATACGGGTCCACCTTGGCCATCAGGTCTCCGGGCAGGAACCCGAGCCGTTCGCCGGCCTCCACCGCAGGGCGGGTGAGGATGATGCGGTTGACCTCGTGGCGGGCGAGTGCCGCGGCGGCCATGGCCACGGCCAGGAAGGTCTTGCCCGTCCCCGCCGGTCCCACGCCGAAGGTCACCGTGCGGTTGCGGATGGAGTCCACGTAGCGCTTCTGATTGACCGTCTTGGGGGCGACCCGCAGCGTGCGGTGGCGCCAGACGACATCCTCGAGCACGTTCGCGGGTGACTCGTGCGCGTCCAGGGCCCGGGTCACGGCGGTGATCGTTCCCGGGCCGATCTGATGGCCGCGTGCGATGAGCTCGGACAGCTCGCGCACGACACGCTCACCGGCGCGGATCTCGTCGTTCTCACCGTCGAGGGTGAGCAGGTTGCCGCGCAGGAACACGCGGCAATCGAGGTGCTCCTCCAGAGCGCGCAGCACCGCGTCCTGGGTGCCCGCCAGCTCAGCGGCAACGTCGTTGGGCAGATCCACCTGGATCCTCAAGCGCCGAGCACCTCGCGCACCTGGGCGGAGACGCGGCGGCCGTCGGCACGCCCTTCGACGGCTCCCATGACCCGGCCCATCACTCGACCCATGTCCTGCGGGGAGTGCGCGCCCGTGTCACGGATCACCCGTTCGACGATGGTGCGCAGCTCGGTGTCGGGCAGCTCGGCCGGCAGATAGGCGGTGATGAGCTCAGCTTCCTGCTCTTCGCCGAGGGCGAGCTCGGGGCGGCTGTTCTCGCGGTAGGCGCGCGCCGCCTCCAGGCGCCGCTTGCGCTCGCGCCGCAGCACGGCGACCTCGTCGTCAACGCCGTCCTTGGCCGCCTTCTGCAGCTCCGAGAGCACCAACCTCAGCGCGCCGACCCGATCCCGCTCGCCCGCACGCATGGCGGCCTCCACGTCGGCTCGAACCGCATCGGCGATGCTCATCCGCCTTTCAGCATACGACGACCGCTCATCGCCGGCGCCGAGCGTCGCCTCCTGCTCGTCGAGCGCTATCGCGGCGCGATGGCGTCCGGCTCCGGGGTGTCGCCCGCGGTGACGGCATGAGTTCCGCTGCCGTCCAGCGGATCGGGATGGCCGAGCTGGCTCAGCTCGGACGTCTCACGACCGAACAGCAGCGCCACATTCCAGTCCAGGAGCAGACGCAGCTTGCGTCCCAGCCCGGGCATCAGCAGCAGGTGATAGGTGCGCGCGATCAGCCAGGCGGCCAAGCCTCGCCAGCGCAGGCCGAGCGTGACGGCAACGGCCTCCCGCTGGCCGAGGTCGGCGACGACGCCCTTAGTCCGGTAGCGAAAGGGGCGCACGCGGCCGGTCCCCAGCTCGGCGGCCACGTTGCGAGCAACCAGCCGACCCTGTCGAATGGCGTGCTGGGCGGTGGGTGGACAGGGCTGGCCCCTGCGTGCGGGATCGGGCACCGCGGCGGCATCGCCGATCGCCCATACGTCACTGCGCCCCTGTGCCCGCATGGTTGCGTCGACCTGTACCCGGCCACCTTCGTCGAGCGCCAGGCCGAGCGAGCTCACCGCCGGGCTGGGCTTGACCCCCGCGGTCCACACCACCGTCCGGGTGGGGATTCGCTCTGCGTCGGACAGGGTGGCGCTGCGGGCGTCCACCGACCGCAGCGTGGTGTCGGTGCGGATGTCGATGCCGCGTCCGCGAAGCTCGCGCGTGGCGAAGCTCGAGAGGCTCTCGGGCGCCTCGGTCATCACCCGGCTCTTGGCCTCCACGAGCACCCAGCGCATCCCGTGCTCGCGACAGCGCGGGTAGAGCTTGACGGCATGCGCCGCGAAGTCCTGCAGCTCGGCCAGTCCCTCCAGACCGGCGTAGCCGGCCCCCACGAACACGAAGCTCAGGTGCTCCGCTCTGGCCTGCGGATCCTTGATCGCCTCGGCCACGTCCAGGCAGCGCAGCACGCGGTTACGCAGCGCGATGGCCTCCGAGAGCGACTTCAGCCCGATGGCGTGCTCGCGCAGTCCAGGCACCGGCAGGGTCCGTGACACCGACCCCAGCGCCACGATCAGGTGGTCGTAGGGCAGGGCTCGCTCAGGCCCCTCCAGCGGACGGACGGTCAGGCGCCGTGCGTCGGGCTCGCCGCCGATCACCTGCCCCAGCAACAGCTCGGTCTCGCGCAGCTCGGCGCGCAGGGGCACGACCACGTGGCGCGGGTCCAGCGCGGCCCCGGCGGCGCCGGGCAGCAGCGGCGTGTAGAGCATGAAGTTGGCGTCGTTGACCAGGGTCACCCGCGTGCTCTGCGTGGGCAGGACCCGCTCCAGGGTGCGGGCCGCGTAGAAGCCGCCGAATCCGCCTCCGGCTATGACGATGCGCCAGGCCATCACCGCGAAGGCTAGGGCCCCACGGGAACCCGGCAGGCGCTCCTCTAGGCTGCGGTCCGTGGACGGGCAAGCGTACGCACAGGCGCTCGAGCCCTTCGAGGCCGAGACCGAGCGCCTGCGTCCGCCAAACGCCGAGGTCTTTGACGCGCACACCCATCTGGGGCTGGACGAGGACGGCCGCGCGCTGGAGCTGGGGGCTCTGCTGGCCCTACTCGACGCCGCCGGAGCCCAGCGCGCGTGCGTGTTCCCGCTGCACGACCCCGAGCGCGTGCCGGCCTACCGAGCTCCCAACGATCGGGTGCTGAGATGGGCGCAGGAGAGCGAAGGGCGCCTGGTGCCCTTCTGCCGCCTGGACCCGGCTGACGGACCACTCGCCGAGGGCGAGCGCGCTCTGGCCGCGGGGGCGCGGGGCATCAAGCTCCATCCGCGCGCCCACACGTTCGCCTTCGTGGGGGAGCACATCGCTGAGATCTTCGCGCTAGCCGACCAAGCCGCCGTGCCCATCCTGATCCACGCCGGCCGGGGCATGCCTCCGATCGCCGACGGCCTCGCCGATCTGGCCTGGCGCTATCCCGACGTGGTGCTGATCCTGGCCCATGCGGGCATCGCCGATCAGGGCATCCTGACCACACGGCTGGCCGACCACCCCGGAGTGCTCTACGACGTCTCTTGCTTCTACCCCCTCGACGTGCTCGAGCTCTTCGCCCGCGTGCCCGCCGAGCGCATCGTCTTCGCGTCCGATCCGCCCTACGGGCGGCCGGCCACCGCCCTGTACATGGCGCTGCGCATCGCCGCCGCGGTGGGACTCGACGAGGCCGCGGTGCGACTCTTCATGGGTGAGACCATGGGCGGGCTCTGCGACCGTCACGGGCTGGCGGCCGCCCGGGCTCCGCGCGGGTCGCGCACGGTCACCATGTCGGGTCCGCTGGCGCGGGTCTACAGCTACTGCACGACGAGCGGACCGGCGCTGTTCTCAGGCCAGCCCGAGATCGTGCGCGGGGCGCTCGAGCTGGCCATCGCCGCCTGTCGTGACCCCGAGCCGCCCGATCGCCTCGGTCCTGCCCTGGAGCAGATCGCGAGCGCGCTGTCCACGGCGATCGCGTCGCTTGACGAGCCCATCGACGTGCTCTCCACGCTGGATCTCGTCCATCGCTGCATGTCGTTGGCCGCCACCGAGCCGGCCTGAGCGTGGCCAGCCTATGCACGCCTCGCGTGGACACGCCCGGGGAACGGTTCCGCGCGAGCCAACGCACCGCGTAGACGAATCGCCGTAGGGACGTCTACACGGTGTAGACGAAGCAGGTGCGGTTTGTCTACGGCGCGTAGACAGAACGGCACCGAACTGTCTACGAGGAGCGTTGGTCGCGGTGCGACGCCCGCACACCGCGTCTTCATGTTTGCTCTGCCGCCGTTCGACGCGACGCGACGCGACGCGACGCCTCGGTTCAGGGCGCCATGGGTCCTGACAACCAGACGGCACCCCATTCACCCGACCGGCATCGCCGACGCTCGGTCATGCCCAGGCGCGCACGGAACGCGGCGCTCACCTCGTCCATCTCACCGCAGAGCAGGCCCCCGGCGACCAGCTGGACCGGTGCCCGGACGATCGATCGGCTCAGGTCCAGCAGCAGCGGACGCAGCAGGTTCGCGGTCACGGTGGTCGCCGAGGCATCGCCCAGGGGCAGGTCCTCACGGCGCAAATCGAGTCGGCGAACGGTCAGGGCGGCCCCGTTGACCGCCGCGTTGTCCTCGGTGGCGGCGACGCTCTCGGGCTCGTTGTCCAGCGCCAGCACCGGACCGAAGCCCAGGCACGCGCCGGCGATGGCCAGAATTCCGGAGCCACAGCCCACGTCGAGCAACGGGCCGGAGGCCAGGCCGCGGGCGGCGAGCTCCAGCAGGAGCTCGAGACACAGGCGTGTGGTGGCGTGGGCGCCGGTTCCGAACGCCTGCCCGGGATCGATGACGATGTCACGCGTGGTGGCGCTCGTGATCGGCGATTCCCAGGGTGGGCGCACGCGCAGACCGAGCAGCTCTCCTTGCTCCGCGAGGCCGGCCGACCCGCGCTGATCCGGCGGCGCACGCACGACGACCGGGCGATGAAAGCGACGCCAGCGCTCGGACCAGTCGTCCTCGATCTCGGTGGTGGACACCTCGACCAGAGCCTGACCGGCGCAAGCGCGCACGTCGGGAAGCTGGGGCAGCTCTCCGACCGCACCGTAGACCGCATACTCCACCGTCTCGGCGTCGACCTGCACCTCCTCCACCCCCGCCGGCGCGAGCTCAAGCAGCTCGGCCAGGACCGTCTCGGCGTCGGCGCGGCGGACCCGCAGCGCCAGCCTGATCACGCCGCCTGGCTACGCAGCGCGCGGCGCAGCCTGGCGAACATGGACTCGTCCGAGCGTAGGTTCTCGTCGGTCATGGTCCCATCCAGCTGCTCGAACAGCGCGCGCTGCTCCCCGCTGAGCCGTCGCGGTATGACCACGTTCACCACGACACGCAGGTCGCCCGGGCGCCCGCGGCGCACGTCGGGCATGCCCAGGCCACGCAGCTGGATCACCTCCCCCGGCTGCGTTCCCGGGGCAATCTCCACCGAAGTGCTGCCGTCGAGCGTCGCGACGGGAAGGGTGCCTCCGAGGGCGGCGGTCGGAGCGGGCACGTTCACCGCCGTGATCAGGTCATCACCCTCGCGGACGAAGCGCTCGTCCTCACGTACGCGCACGAGGACGTACAGGTCTCCGCTCGATCCTCCCGACTCTCCGGCATGGCCCTGGCCGGACAGCCGCATGCGCTGGCCGTCGGCGATACCGGCGGGAATGTCGACGTCGCGCACGCGCTGGGCCACCTTGCGGCCGCGGCCGTGGCACAAGCCGCACGGCTGCTTTGCCACCCTTCCATCCCCCTCACAAACATCGCAGGCGACCGTGCGCACCACCTGGCCGAACGGCGTGCGGGACACGGCCTGAAGGCGACCGGCGCCTCCACAGCGCTCGCACGTCTCGATCGGGGTGCCCGGCTCGGCGCCGTTGCCGTGACAGCGCTCGCAGCGATCGACCGCCTGATAGCTGACCTCGACCGATGTGCCCTGCGAGGCGTCCAGCAGATCTATGTCCACCTCGACCGCGACATCTCCCCCGCCGGCGGGCCCGGGGCGCCCCCCGAAGGCGCTTCCCCCGCCGAAGAAGGCGTCGAACAGGTCTCCGATGGACCCGAACGCGTCGAAGTTCGGCTGATATCCCCCGGAGCGCAGGCCCTCGTGGCCGTAGCGGTCAAACGTCGCGCGTCGTTCGGGATCGGACAGGATCTCGTAGGCCTCGGCAGCCTCCTTGAACTTCTCCTCGGCCTGCGGGTCGTGGGCGTTGACGTCCGGGTGCAGCTCGCGCGCCAGGCGGCGAAAGGACTTCTTGATCTGCTGCTCGGCGGCGCCCCGGGGGACCTCGAGCACTTCATAGGGATCGCGCGCCACGTGCTCAGCTGCCGGCGTAGGCGTCTTCGACAAAGCGCGACAGCTCCTGGGCCACATCGCGCACGCTGGTGATCACGCCCGCGTAGTCCATGCGCACCGGACCGATCACCGACACCGTTCCCAGCTTGCCTGACGCCGGGCCATAGCCGGTGGCAACCATGGCCAGCGACCGCAGGGCCGGCAGCTCGTTCTCGTGGCCGATGCGCACGTACATTCCCGTCTCGCTCAGGGCGGAGCGCAGGACCTGAAGCAGAGCCACGCGCCGCTCGAGCAGGCTCATGAGCTCGTTCATCTCAGAGACGTCGCGCATGTGCTGGTCAGAGAACAGGCGGGCGGTGCCGTCGACGTAGAGCGCGTCCTCGCTCTCGGCGGCCAACCCCAAGAAGGCGGTGGCCAGGCGATCGAGAAAAGCGCGTTCGGGGTGTCCCAGAGTGACGTCGGCCAGCCGCTGGTGCAGCATCCGGGCCCCCAGCCCGAGTCCCACCAGGCGCTCGTTCAGGTACTCACCCGCCCACGTCACCAGTCCCGGGTCGACGGGACGGTCGAAGGTGGTCAGCAGCTTGGACACCCCGCCGGTCGAGGTGATGACGACGACCATTACCACCTGGGGCTGCAGCCTGAGCACCTCGACGTGGCGGATGGTGGCCGTGTTCAGGGACGGCGCGGAGACGACCGCCAGCAGATCGGTGACCTGCGACAGGGTCTCGGAGGTCATCCTCATCGCGTCCTCGAGCTCGCGCCGGCTGAGGGGCAGCTCGACGCGCCGAGCCGGGAGCAGGGCCTGGCCGGACGCGAGCATGCGGTCGACCACGTAGCGTTGCCCGGCGTCCGTGGGTATGCGCCCCGCAGACGTGTGAGGATGGTTCAACAGGCCGAACTCCTCGAGCAGGGCCAGCTCGTTGCGTACCGTCGAAGGTCCGCAATCGAGGTCGTCGTCGGCAGCGAGCGTCCTGGAGGCCACCGGCTGGCCGTCGTGCAGGTAGGCCTCGACGACCTTGCCCAGGATCGCTTCCTGGCGCGGAGAGAGCATGCCGATGAGTGTATGAGCCACCAGCGGGACCTCCGGTCCCGCGAGCCCGACCGGACCAGCGCTCAGATCTCGAGCTCGGCTTGCGCGTTACGGATTATCTGGCTGTCGCCCTGGGTGGCGACGGTATCCACCGTGACACGACCACCCGAGACCTCTCGCACCGTGCCCGTGACCGTGACCTGGAGCTCGGGAACGCCCATGCCGCGAAACTGCACCCGTAGGCGCTTGAGGTGCTCAGGTCCTCCGGCCGCCTCGGTCTGGGCGCGCGCCACCTGAGCCATCGTCCAGAGGCCATGCAGAATGCGTCCGGGCAGGCCCACCGCCTGGGCGAACTCACCGTCGATGTGGATCGGATTGAAGTCACCCGAGGCACCGGCGTAGCGGTAGGTCAGATACTTATCCGGCGTGACACGAAGCTCGGGGGTCGGGCCACCGGCCTGCCAGTCGCTCATCGGCTCATCCTCCTCGGACGATGTTGGTCCAGATGCCCCGGCACACCTCTTCTCCGCGCTGATTGCTCGAGACCGACTCGAACACGAAGAAGCTTCTTCCGTCCCGCTCGGAGATGTCCCTGACCGACACGGTGGTGCTGATCTCGTCGCCGGCAATGACCAGGGGACCCCACTCGAACTGCTGGCCACCATGGACCATGCGGGCGAAGTCGATTCCCACCTCGGGATCGAAGAGGGCGGGCGCCACCGCCGGGGAGCTGTAGACCACGCAGAACATCGGCGGAGCCACGACGTCGGTGTGCCCGGCCGCGCGGGCGGCCTCGAGGTCGAGGTGCACGGGGTTGGTCTCCCCGACGGCATGGGCATACTCGCGCACCTTCTCGCGCCCCACGGCGTAGACGGTGGAGGGAAACGACTTACCGACGGCTTCGGTGTTCACGGGCACGTGGTCGGTCCTCGCTGCTTGGCGGTGTGGGCGCGCGGCAGTCTACGCGGCCACCGGCGCGACGAGCAGGTCGGGACCCTCCTGCTCCAGACCGGACCGATTCACCCGCGGGTTGGCGGCGCTGACGCGCAGACGCTCGGGCGCGAGGAGCCCGAGCGCGGCCAGTGCCTCGGTGGCGTCGACGTGCTCGCTCAGCCACGCATCCTCGCCCTCGCGGTCGGCCACCACCACGGGCATACGATCGTGGATGCGGGCCGCCACCGGGTCGTCCAGCGCAGAGCGGGTCAGGATGGTGGAGGTCTCGACCGTCTGCCCATCGATGCGCGCGCGGGCCCACAGACCGGCAAAGGCAAACGGCGCTCCACCGTCCACGCTGAAGTGGAAGGGCTGGCGGGGCTGGCGGGGATCCTCGGCCTTCAGCCACTCAAACCAGCCGTCGGCACAGATGAGCGCCCTCCCGCCCGCCCGAACGCGAGCGCCGGCCACCAGCTCGCGGAAGGCGGGCTTGCGCTCCACGGTCTCGATGCGGGCGTTGATCATCCGGGCGGCGCCCTTCAGATCCTTGGCCCACCACGGGACCAGTCCCCAGCGCAGGACGCGCGCCTGCAGACAGCCCTGCCCCCGCACCACGGCGAGCACCTGCTCGGTGGGTGCGACATTGAAGCGCTGGCTTCCCTCCGCGGGAAAGGCGACGCCGAAGCGCTCCTGAAGCTGGGCCGGGGAGAGGGTGGTGGTGTAGCGGCCACACACGCCCGCAGCAGGCTAGCGCGGGCGCCCAACCGTCTCCCACACGGCGACCCAATCACGGGCCACGGCGCGCTGGGCGCGGGCCAGGGTCATCTGGCCGGCGCAGACCCGCCGATGCACGAGGTTCTCCAGGGCGTCCTTCTCGTGGAATCCGGGAACAGGCAGCGCCGGCTGGGGCCACAGGTTCGCCCGGTCGTTGGCCCCGCCGAGCTCCAACGGGACAAGATGGTCGATCTCCAGAGAGCCGTGGCGTAGGCCGACCCCGTACGCGCGCCGCACGCTGAGCTTCTCAAGCACAGACACGTTGCGAACGGCGCGCGCGTAGCCCGGCCGGCACACGCTGCCGGCGGAGACCTTCAGCACCGAGCCGGGGGTGCAGCGGGAGTCCGGAAGCGAACCCCTGATCCGGCACCCGCTGGTGAGTGTCCCTGGGCCCAGCGGACGGCCGACGGAACCGCGCGCCGAAGCCAGGGACGCAGAGGACGAGACCGCACACCCGCCTGGGAGGACCCCGAACAGGCTCAAAGCCAGAGCAAAGCGGACAGGTCGTTTAACGAACAAGGGCACCCTGGGACAGCGTAGGTCGCGGGAGTGAGGCTCTACGGCTCCCGCGACCATCGCCGCCTAAAAGGTTAGGTCGTCGGCCACGTCGTCCATGCCGGCGCTCGCCGGCATGGGCAGAAGGTCCTCCGTCTCATCCTGGCGATCGCCGTTATCGCCCGGCGAGCCCAGGAACTGCACGGTGTCAGCCACCACGCTGACCGCTTGGCGGCGCTGCTGATCGGCCGACTCCCACTCCCGCCACTCCAGGCGACCGTCGATGCCCACCGGCCGACCCTTGGCCAGGTAGCGATGAACGTTCTCGCCCTGCGGCCCGAAGACGCTCACGTCGAAGAAGTTTGGCTTCTCCTCCCACTCACCGCCTTCGGTGCGACGGCGACCGTTGCAGGCCAGGCGCAGGTGACAGACGCTCGCCCCGGAGGACAGCTCACGCAGCTCGGGGTCGCGGGTCAAATTGCCTACCAGCACTACGCGGTTGATGGACGACGGCATGGCTCTCCTTTGGTCGGTTGCCGCTCGGAAGCTAGGTCGCGCTTGGGACGGTTCGCTCGGCCGAGCCTTTGGTTGCCTCGGCCGAGCTCCGATTCACCGTGGCTCAGTCTGTTCACACCGAGGCGAGGCTCTGTCCGCTCTGGCCGAGGGTTGGTCCCCTGGCCGGCCTGGACGCCACGGCCAGGGACTGATCGCAGCCGCGAGGGGAACCATCACGATGCGGTCCTGGGCCCGAACGCGGGCCACGGCGCGGGCCAGCGGGCCCTCCACCTCCGGGGCGGCGCAGTAGACCACCCCGGCCACCAGCACACACCGCGCCCAGGCACGGCAGATGTCCGTCAGGCGCGCCGGCGACTTGATCGTGAGCTCGACCTCGACGGCGACCGGGCGGGCGCCCACCCCGTCCTTTGGCCACAGGATCAGATCCGGGCGATGCAGCCGGGATGAGCCGTCGGGCGTACGGCCCAGACGGGCGCTGGCCAGGGGTCCGCGGTGCCCGTGCTCAGCGCGACGCAGCTCGCGCTCACCGCCGACCTCATGGTCGCCGTGGCGAGTCTCCATGGCCGCAGCCACGGCTGCACAGGCCGCCAGGTGCGCGGCGTTGGTCGCCGTGACCCGACAGCTCCCCAGGGACGCGGCGCCGACGCGGCGCAGTCCTGACGGTGTGGCTGCGTACAGGGCCGGGGCGTCCGTGACGGGGCGTGAGCGCGTGAGCAGGCCGTCGGCTGCTGCGCGACCAAGGCGCCCGCGGGCCTGGGCGACGGTGATCTGGTGTCGCAGTGACAGCGCCTCTGCGGTGACGGCGCCCATGCGGGCCGTCCACAGAACGGCGTCTTCGGTCGCCGAGCGCAGGACGGGATGAGACGGGGACATGGCTCCTCCTCTTCGTATGGGAGTGACGCGGACCGGACGGTCCACGCAGATGGGGTTGACGCGAGCCCGATGGCGCGCGCCGGTGGATGTGGCCCAGGCCCGAGGGCCGTGGACCGGTGGCGGTGGCGCGAGCCCGAGGGCCCGGTCGCCACAGGCAGTCGACGGGTTCGGCGCGGCCCGCCGACCGGGCGCACGCCTCGTCGCGGGCGCCCGGCGGGCAGAGCGGTCAGTCGCTGACCGACAGCATGCGCGTGATGCGGATCAGGCTGCGACCAGCGAGCACGAGCACGGCAGCGCTCCCAACAGGCAGGGACTTGATGTGATCCGGGTGCAGCGCCCACTCGCGCTCGCGGGTGCGCGTGTAGCCACCGTCATCTCGCTCGGTGGTGCGCCAGCCGGCTCTGCTGCCAGCCATGTCGGCGATCAACTCCGCTGATTCGGGCACGCTCTGACGGTGGGCGATCACCGTCGAGACGTTGCCGAGCACCTGCTTCAGGAGCGCATCTCGCCCGGGGAGGCTCAGGTCGGCCAGCTCCTGGGTCCCCAGCAGGACGCTGATCCCGGCCGAGCGCGCCCGTCCAAACAGCCCCGCGACTTGCTCGGCGGCCACGGCCGAGAACTCGTCGATGACCACCAGCGTGGGCACCGGCTCGAGCTGCAGGGCCGCCGTCGCCGTCAGGATATCCTGCACCACCGCTGCCCCCAACATCTGGGCCAGCAGCGGACGGCGGTCGGAGTCCAGCGTGAACAGCACCACCGCCCGCTCGCGTATCGCGTCGAGCAGGTCGAGCGCCGGAGCGCCAGCGGCCGACGGGTCAAGCCAGATCCCGGCCTCGGACTCGGCCACGATGGCCATCCGGTCGCGCGTGCCCGACAGGTCATTGCGCTGGCGCGTGGTCAGCGAGTCGAGATAGGCGAACACGGCGCCGCCCGGCTCCTCGTCCAGACGGCGAGCGAGGACCTCGAGTTGCTCGGGATCCATGTGGCTCACCAGGGATGCGAGCGTCACCGCCTCCCCGGCCGCCTGCAGGGCACGCACGACGTGGCCCAGGTAGCGCTGGGCCTGGCGCAGGTAGTGAGGCTCGGTGAAGCGCTCGGCCGCGAGCACCCGGTCGGCGATCTCTGTGGCCGATCCGCGACCGAACGGGTTGTAGACGGCCGGGCCCTGGGGCGACCATTCGAAGAAGGCCCTTCCCTGACGCTCGGCCGCCTCCCGCAGGTGGCGACGAACCGACGGGTCACCCTTGGGATCGACGAACACTGCGCCCATGTCGTGGCCGATCGCCCGCGTGGCAATCCAGGTCTCGGTCACCGTCTTGCCCGAGCCGGTAGCGCCGACCACCAGCAGGTGCGAGCCACCGCGCTCGTCGCCGAGCGGGACACGTACCGCCGCGTGGCGCTCGTCGTGACCAACGAGCAGGCCCTCGCTCGTAAACCATTCGCTGTGGTTCACGGCACGCCTGGCCGACACAGCCGCCAGGCCGTCACGCAACCCGAAGCTGGCGCGTGCGAGCTCGGCGAGATCGCCGCCCGCATCGACGTCTGCCCGATGCCAGCGGGCGCCGAGGCGCGTGGCCGTTATCAGGGCTACCGGCATCCAGATCGCGTCGGTGCCGGCGAGCGACCAGGCCGCCAGTGCCGGGGCTGACCCGGCGGCGGCCCAGGTCCAGCTGAGGCCGCGTCGGCGCATGAGCAGCGCGCCGCCGTAGCCGCCGAGCAATCCCAGCCCGGTCAGTTCGATCGCGGCGCCGAACGACCCGGCGGTCGCGAGAACGAGTGTGGAGATGTCCGTCGCCAGCGGCGCGAACGGTGCAACGAGGGCCATGTGGCCTCCTTTGGTTGTGAGGTGCCGACCGCGCACGAGGAGCCGAGGCCTCTCGCCGGAGTCGGCGGTTGGAGCCGCGGCCCGGTCGGGCAGCGGCGTCGTGGCGCCTCCCTGACGGGAAGGCGCGAACGCATGAGGGCGCGGGCCGCGCTCAGAAGAGCGGCAGGGACTGAAGGCCGGCGCTGGACGCGTGACAGCGTCCTTCAGGCCGCGGAGCTCAGCGAGCTCGGCGGCTCAGGGAATCAGCCGGTAGCCGACTCCCCAGACGTTGACGATCCACTGGCGCGAGTCGCCGCCCAGCTTGTGGCGTAGCCGCGACGCGTGGCTGTCGACCGTGCGTGTGCGTGCGCAGGAACGGAAGCCCCACACGTGGCGCAGCAGCTCTTCGCGGGTGAAGACGCGTTGCGGGTCGGAGGCGAGTGCGGCGAGCAGCCCGTACTCAAGCCGGGAGAGCTCCAGCGGCTGCCCCCGCATGGCCACCGAACGGCGGACGGTGTCGAGCTCCAGCGGCCCGACGCGCACGCGCCGGGGCGAGGCAGGGCGCGCGCGGCGCAACAGGGCGCCGAGCCTGGCGCGCAGGACCAGGTACACGGGCGGGTCGGCCATGAAGTCATCCGCACCAGCCTCGAAGGCCCGCAGCACGTCGACCTCGGTGGTCCGTGTGCCGAGCACCATGACCGGCACCGTCGGGCTCCATGGCGACCGGTCCTCGGCGTCGCGACGGATCTCGGACACGAGGGCCAGGGAGGACCGCGGACCGCCGAGGTCAGCGATGATCACTGCCGCCGGGGGGCGGTCGTTGGCCAGGCGGCGCGCGTGCTGCACGGTTCGCGCGAGCGCAGTCTCATAGCCGTCGAGCGCCAGCTGATCGGCAAGCCCCTCCGCGCCCCCGTCATCCCCAATGATCAGCAGCGAGGCCCCTACCAGCGCGGAGCCGTCCGAGCTCATGCGACGGGTAGCGGCGTCCCCGGGGGACACCACGCAGAGCCGCTCATCCGAGCTCTACCTCCCGCGGGCACACGCCCAGCCCACGTCGAGCGATCAGGGCCAGGACGTCGCTGTGGATCCACGGCGTGGGAGCACGCAGGCCGCCCTCTGGCAGCAGGCCCAGACGGCGGGCCAGCCAGCTGGTCTCGCCGCTGACGTTTCCGCGCGTGTCGCGCTTGGTGCGACCGCAGCGCACCGCGATCTGGCTCATGCTCAGGCCGTCGCGGGCCACCACGGCCAGGACGGTCTCTCGCAGGCGTCGGTTGAGGACGATGCGACTGGCGGCTACCCGGGCGAGCTCGGCGCGCAGCACCGCAACGGAGACGGTCGCGTGGCGCTCGGCAGCTGAGACGGCGCTGAGGCTCAGCGTGCGCGCCGGCTCGTAGTCCTGCAGGCGTCCGATCACCTCCCGCACGCTGTGCAACTGCGCCGGTCCGGCCGAGGGGAGCGGGGGCCGGCAGAGCCATCGCAGCTCGGGTATGGACATGCCGGCCGCGGGGACCGCGGCGATCGACAGCCGGTGTCCGGTGGCAGCGACGAGGGACGTCTGGCAGACGGCCAACGCATCCGTGCCGCCACGCTCGTCGTCCGGGCCGGTCGCTCGCTGCTCGAGATCGTGGGCGCTCACAGGACGCGGACGGACTCGGTCGCGGTCGCGGTCCTCGAGGTAGAGACGACAGACGAGCGCGGCATTGGCCGACGACTCCTCCGGGGCCAGGCGGGCGAGCAGTCGGCGATCCTCCAGCGTGCGCGCGTCCCAGTCGATGACCAGCACGCTCCCCCCACCCGCGGGTCGAGCGACGATCTCACGCGCCCCGCCTCGATCGCGATAACGACCGAGGGTCCTGCTCGTCGAGTCTCCGGCGCGGTGTTCGGGTCGGTGCGGGTGACTCGAGCGGCGGGGCGACGCAGGATGGGGCGCCGACGGGGACAGGGACGGGTTGACGTGCATGGATCCTCCTGTGGGCGAGCGGCCCGGTTGACTGTGAGCAGCACCAAGACGGCACCGCATGCGACGTGGGCACCGAGGGCGACGGCGAAAAGAAGGTGTCGTCCAGGCGACGACGAGCGGAGGTTGGGGCGTGGCTCGAGGCGAGAGAAGAAGTGGGTCGCCGATACTGGCCCCACGCCGCGAGGGTTTGCCAGAGGGCCGCGTGAGACGGGGGAAGCTCCTCCCTCCCTAGGCTGCAGTTCCGCGCTGCAGAGCCGTTTCTCGCGCAGTCGCGCTCGTTTCTCGCGCAGTCGCGCTTCTCCCTGGGCCAGGCCTGACTGCGCGCCCCACTTCCCGCGGACCAGGGCAGCTGCGCGGGAGCCGGGGGCGACTGCAGTCCTGCGCCGGCGATGTCATGAGCCATGACGCGCCCGCTCGGTCGCGAGATCGCGCAGCTCGGGCTCGCACGCCGCCGCGCTCGGATCGCCCGCTGCGGCCTGTCGCACCTCCGGGGGCAGAGCGGGAACGACCCAGGCAGCGAGGTGCCCCTGGTGCACATCACGCTCGGCCGCGAAGCTGATCAGCTGGCGCCCCGGGTAGTGCCAGTCCGCTGGGTACTCCCCTGCGTACGCCTGACAGGCGGTCAGCACCCGGTCAGCCTCGCGGGCGCAGGCTCGGGCCCGTGACGCGTCGCGACAGACGAACACGACGGCGGGTGCAGACCCGAGCCGCCGCGCGTACCGCTGGGTCTGCAGCGCCCACCCGGACACCATGTGGTCATAGCGCTCGAGCTTGCGAGCAGCACTTCCTCGGGGTAGGCGACCGTCGAGCTCGAGGAGCAGGTCCATGCCTGGTCGCGAGCCGTCGGTCCAGGTGAGCTCCAGGCCCCCGTCAGGGCGTACGGTCTCAAAGCGCGATGCCGGTTCGCGCCGGCCGTCGACCGCAGTGGTCAGAAAATCGTGCGGGGTCCGACCGCCGGGCAGGCGCAGGTCCGCGGGTCCCAGCACCCCGCCGCCCCGCACCGAGGGGGACAGGCGGCATTCCGAGGCACCGCGCAGGCCCACGGACGCATGCCCCGCCAGCACCCGCTCGGACGCCAGCAGCCACCCCGTCACGTGCACCTCGTGGCGGGCCTGGGCTGCTTGGCCTTGGCCGCCGGCGCGCGCGCGGGCGCGACGCTCAGCCGACTCCCCACCGTGGGCGACTGCCGTGCTCGCCTCCGGCGGAGGGCCGACCGACATTCCCCGCTCCTCGAGCAGCGCCCGACCGAGGTGACCGATGGCACAGCACATGGGCACCCCTCCACCGTCGGAGCGGTGAAACTGCAGCCGCTCGATCCAGCCGGCATCGGCCAAGCGCTTGAGCCGACGCTGCGTCGTGGTCAGCGCGCGCCGGGCGTTGTAGCGGCGGTGGACCTGCGTGCTCAGAGCGTGGCCCATCCGGGCCACGAACGCGAGGATCTCCAGATCGAGCTCGTCGGGGTCCAGGCGGCGCGGCACAGCGGGCGCCGGCGGGCGGCGCAGTCGCGGCGCGGCGTCGATCGCCGCCAGCTCGCGGTAGCTGTCCAACGGCTGCTCCGCCGGCGCCTCAGAGGCGCTCGCGGCCAAGGACGGCTCTACGCGCTGCGCCGTGCGCCCCGCGTCGGCCGTGGACGCGGACGACGCTCCTCTCCCCGCCACGACCGGCTCTGCTGGCCCCGCGACCGCCGCCGACGTCTCGGGGCTCTGCGGGTCCCGCTCAGCCCGCGTCGCCCCAGCGGACACGTCTCGCTGCGCACGGGTGACGGACTCCTCCCAGTGGGGCTGGCGCAGATCGGCCAGGTAGCGTCCGCCTCGCGCGGCCTGGACAGCCAGATGGTGGGCCAGCCTGGTCGGGTCGCGGCTCAGCGGCAAGGTCCGGGCCACGAACGGTGGCTGGCGGCCGGCCGGCGTGGTCCAGCTCACCACCGCGTGGTGCTTGGGCAGGTGCAGTCTGACGTCGGGGCGTCCCAGCGCCGACAGAGCGCTGTCGTTCGAGCGCACCGTGTCGGCGAACTCGGCCATCATCAAACTCGCTGCCGTGCGGGCGTCGCGCACCGACGCGGTGGCGAAGTACACACGGTGGGCAAACAGCGCGTCGAGGCTGTCACGCACGTCGCGGTCCACCCACTGTGCGTCGGTCTGCCAGCAGGCCACGGTCTCCAGTCCAGCTGAGCGCTTGAGCGCCAGCGTCTCAGCGAAGCCCCGGTTGAGGACCAGTGGCGCCTCGTCGACCTTCAGGGCTACCGACACGCGACCGCCGGCGTCCACGGCGTCCTGTTGGCGACCCAGCGCTGCGTCGAGCATGCCCACCAGCAGCTGCATGAGCACCGACGTGTTGCCGGCTCCCATGGCGCCCAGGGCACCCTTTACCACCAGCACCTCCCGTTCGGCGATCACCCGATCGAAGTCGACACGTAGCGAGTCATTGAGCAGGACACGCTTGATCGAAGTCGAGTTGAGGAGCCGTGCCAGCTTGTTGACGGGTGCGTCGAGCTTGGCGGTGGTCATGCTCCGGGCGTCGGCCAGCTGGGCGGACAGCTCGGCGGTGAAGAACTCCGAGATCTCCTTGAACTCCGGCAGGCCGCGGACCTGAGCTCCAACGCGCGCGCGGTATGAGTAGCCCTCCTCCCCCACCGACAGGAGCCTCGCGGCATCCCACAGGCTGGCGCCGCGATCGGCGGCCAGCACCGCGATGATCGCGTTGCGCAGGTAGCGGTCCGAGGATGCACGGATGTCGGCGTCGGTGAACAGATTGCGCAGCGCCGCCACCACGTAGTCGGCGATGACGTCCGCCGGGGCGTCGACCTCCAGCGGGTTGAACCCGCAGGTCGGGTGCGCGAAGTCCAGCAACGTGCACGTCCGCCCTCGGGGCACCGCGCTCAGCGCCGCGTCGGCCGCGTCCCCCTTGGGATCGAGCACGATCACCGCGCAGCGCTCGCGCTGAAGGTCCTCGGCCACCGTGGCCACGAGATAGCTGGTCTTTCCCTGCTCGACGGTGCCCGGGACGGCGGTGTTCTGGCGACGCATCTCGGGATGGATGGACACGGGACCGAGCGCATCGCGCAGCGCTCCAGGACCGCTCTGCGGACGCAGCACGGCGGGCGGCGCGGGCGCCACGGGCACGGCCGCACGCGCGAAGGGCACGGTGGCGTAGTCCAGCGAGGGGAGCTGCCAGAGCAACGACAGCTCCGTTGAGGCCAGCACGCCCCGGCGCATCGAGGGAATCGGGTTGCCCTCCCCGCGAGCGACACGGTGACCATAGAGGCCCAGCAGGCCCTGACGAACGCCGGTCCCCCGCTCGACCAGGCGGTTCTCTGCCCCCTCCGCTCGCAGCTCGGAGGCGATCTGCTCGCACGCCTCCCGGCTGTCGGCCAGGACGCGTAGATCGGCAAAGAACAGCGGTCGGTGCTGTACGTCCAGGCCGCCCCGCAATTCCGCGTCCTCCACCTGCGACCGCGTGCCCGCCCTTCCTAAGCGCCGCTCGCGTCCACGCGCCATGCGCCTCTCACGGTCGAGGAAGGCATGACGCGCCCAGCGCTCGAACGTCGCGGGAGCGGGCGTGAGGGCGATCTGGACCGTCGCCGAGCTTCCGCCCGCGGACATCGCCGTGAGCAGGCGGTTCATCGAGGGCTCCTCGAGCTCCAGGCGCTCGGGTGCGCGTACGCGAGCGATGAAGTCCGAGCGCTTCTTCAGGCGCAGCAGATGCCGCGGAGAGGCGAGCGCGACGGCCGTGCGCGCCAGGCTGAGGTTTGGATAGGCATGGCGCATGGCGGACTCGACCATCGCCTCGGCGCCGGCCGGACAGCACACGGCCAGCCACCCGACCATGCTCCCGGCTGAGACGTCGCTCACCGTCCGCGAAGCGGCCCCGCGCGCGATGGGCGTCTGAGCCACTCCATCCAGCACCCGACTGATGTGGACCTCCAGCGCGAGCGATGGCTGGCCCCGCCACAGTCGCCGCCACCAGCGACAGAGCAGGCGCTTGTGAAGCGCCTCGAACATGGCCACCAGGGCCTCATGGCTGGCCCTATCGGTGCGGTATGCCCCGACGCGCAGGCGTACGTAGCGACGTCGGCGACGTGCGAGCGTCCGGGAGATAGCGAGGACCGCGATTGCCGTTGAGGCGCCGCCCAGGGCCAGCCCGGCCAGCGGCACACCGTCGATGACTAGGGCCAACCATGCTGCGCGCCCTCGCGAAGCAAGCACCGCCGGGGAGTCGGGGATCAGCGGCTGCCGATAAGCCGGTGCGGCTGGCGCACGCCGGCTGGAGCCCGGTGCTCTGGCGCCCAGCAGCGCTCGTCCGGGCGACCCGGTGAGCAACCCCGCGCTGAGGATCACCACCGCGAGGGTGGCCGCCGCGCCCATCAGCGACCATAGGAAGGAACGAAGCACCACCGCCGAACCGTTCCGACCCGAACGACTCGGGCGGGACGCTGCAGGATGTCTTTTGCCTCAGGCGGGGCGTCCGCGGCTCAGACGGGGCGCCCGCGGCGCAGGCTGGGCCGTCGCAGCGACCGTTGCAAGCGTGTGCGACCGGTCATGCGCAGCACCAGAATGGCGACGTCATCGCGTCGCTCGGGGCCCACCTCGGCCACGATGCGGTCGGCGATCTGGTCGGCGGAGCTCCCGGCGCACTGGGAAAGGACGTCGACCACGCCGTCGCGACCGAGCTCCGCTCCCTGCGGCGTGCGCGCCTCGGTGACCCCGTCGGTGAACAGGACGATCGCGTCATCCGGGGAGAGGTGGGTCACGTGGTCGACCAGCCGCGGCTCGGCCACCACGCCGAGCAAAGTTCCCAACGCACCCGCCTGCTCCACCGACCCGTCGGCACGAAGCAGCAGCGGCGGAGGGTGCCCGGCGACCGCGGTGCGCAGGCGCACCCGGGCTCCGTCGCGTTCGAGGAGCGTGTGGACCACCGTGCAGAACCGTCCGTCGGTGCGTTGGCGCAACAGAGCGGAGTTCAGGAACGCGAGCACCGCGCTCGGCTGGCGCTCGCGCATGGCCGCGGCGCGAATGGTGTAGCGAGCCTGAGCGGTGATCGCGGCCGCCTCGGCGCCCTTGCCACACACGTCCCCGATGACCACTGCCCAACCTGAGCTGCCCACCTCGAACACGTCATAGAAGTCGCCACCCACGTCGGTGCCCTGACCAGCCGGCAGGTAGCGCGCCGCCACGTCCATGCCGGGAATCTCCGGTAGCTGGGGCGGTAGCAGGCTCTCCTGCAGCACGCGGGCGATGGTGCTGCGCTCTTGGTAGAGGCGACCGTTGTCGACGGCCAGGGCACAGCGGCGCGCGAGGTCCTCGGCCATGCGCAGGTCCTCCACATCAAAGCGCTGGGCCGACGCACAACCCAGGACCATGCTTCCCATCACGCGCCCACGAGCGATCATGGGCGTCATGAGCAGTGAGCGCAGGCCGATCCGATCGAGGATCTCGACCTCTCCGTAGGTCTTGGTGAGCAGCTGCCGCGCGTCGTCGTCGAGGTCCCCGATCAGCCACGGCCCACGGGGGGGCAAGCCACCGTCAGCGGCTTCGTCGCGAGGCTCGGGGGGTCGATGGGTGCGCTCGACCAGGAGCCGCTCGTGCTCAGGGTCACGGTGGGCCAGGGCCACCCGCTCGCCGACGCCGTCGGGTCGGTACAGGTTGAAGACGGCACACTCGGCGAAGTCGCTGACGATGGTACGCGCGACAGCCTGCAGGGAGTGCTCGTACTCCAACGAGCGCTCGAGCGCCTCGGTGGCCGTGGCCAAGAACTCGGCCCGCACGCGTGCGCGGTGCTCAGCTTCGAGCAGGCGTGCGTGCTGGGCCTCTGCGTGCTTGCGCTGGGTGATGTCGGCGAATGCGTGCACCGCACCGACCACACCGGCCTCGCCGAGGATCGGCGCCGAGGTGCAGGCCACCGGGAACATGCTTCCGTCGCGGCGAAAGAAGCACTCCTGGTCGCTGACCGCCGTCCTGCCCGTGCGCAGCACCCCGACGGCAGGGCACTCCTCGGCCGGGTAGGGCTCGCCGCTCGGACGCCGGTAGTGGAACAGGTCATGGGCGCTCTTTCCGCGCGCGTCTGGCTCACTCCAACCCAGCATCCGCTCGGCCGCGGGGTTCATCGACGTCAGGCAACCCTCGACGTCGACCGCGAACAGCCCCTCTCCCAGGCTGTTGGTGATGGCCAGATTGATCTCGAGCTGGCGCCGCCAGCGCGACTCTGCGGTGGCGGCCGCCTCGCGCGCAACCTGCTCGCGACCAAGCAGTCCGCCGATGTCGCCCGCACGATCCGCCATGAGCCGATCGCCGTCTCGGGCCGCGCCTGCGTCCTGAAAGCCCATCACCAAGGTGGACGGCTGGCCGAACAGGTCTGGCACGGTCTCGACCCAGACGATCAGGGCGCGCGGGCCGGCGGGGGTAAGCCACATCAGCTCTGTCACTTCCACATGCTCGCCTGCGGCCGCCCGGGGCCCGGGCATCTCCTCGACGCTCAGGGGCCGACCGTCGAGATCGGTGCACGGATAGAGCTCCCCGTACTCCGCCGCGCTCGCGGCCAGCGGCAGCCTGCCCCCCGCCAGCTCGTGCGCTTCGCGGTTGGCAAAGAGCACCTGGGCGGTACCCGGCTCGATCAGCATGAGGGCCACCGGCAGGTGGTCGAGGATCGCCTGCAGCCATCCGCTTGGGATGGTTGCTTCGATGGCCGTGGAGGTCTGGCTCATGTCTTACGCTCAGGGGCCCAGCCGTGCGAACGCTAGCGCAGCGCCACTGTGAGCACGACGGCTGATGTCCAACTGTTCACGGGCCGGGGCGCGGCCCGGAGAGAAAGCTGGGCGCGCGTCCTCACCGGCGATGCCATACAGCGCGGACACTAGGATCGCAAGCAGTGGTGCTCTCCCGTGACGACGCTCTCGCGCTGCTCTAGGAATGGGTGAGCTCGCAGAGCCTGCGCCGCCACTGCCTGGCCGTGGAGGCCGCCATGCGCGCCGAGGCCGATCGGCGTGGCGCCGACGAGCAGCTGTGGGGCCTGACCGGTCTCCTGCACGACCTCGACTACGAGCGCTATCCCGACCTGAGCACCGGACACCCCCGCATGGCGGTGGCCGCGCTTCAGCGCCTGGGCTATCCGCCCGCGCTCGTCCGTGCGGTGGCCTCCCACGCCGACTTCATGGGCGTCTCCCGGGACAGTAAGCTGGAGCGCGCGCTGGCCGCGGTGGACGAGCTGTGCGGCTTCGTCATGGCCTGCGCCCGCGTGCGTCCTCAGGGAGTGCACGGGCTGGGCGCGAAGTCCGTGCGCAAGAAGCTTCGCCAGCCGAGCTTCGCCGCCGCCGTGAGCCGCGAGGACATCGACCGGGGCGCCAGCGAGCTCGGCGTCGAGCTCGACGGGCACATCGACGCGATCGTCGCGGCCCTCGAGCCTCACGCGGTCGAGCTGGGCATCGACGGCGACCAGCGGGCCGCCTGACGGGACCCCGGCAGCCAAGCATCTCCAGCGCAGCGCGGCGACGCGGTGGGCCGCGGCCGGCGAGAGCAAGGCGGTGCCGTCCGGCGGCGGGCTCAGCATGCCGCCCCGTGTCCAGCGTGGCTGCTCACCCGAGGTCCTCCCTGCGCCGCTGGCAGGAGAGCTCGCTGGAGGCACTCGAGCACTGGTCCGGCGGTCCCTTCCTGATCTCCGCAGCGCCGGGCGCGGGCAAGACACGGCCCGCGCTCGAGCTGGCGCGGCGGCTGCTTCGTGAGCGCGCGGTGACCCGGGTAGCGGTTCTCTGTCCCACCGCGCCGCTGACCCGCCAATGGGCGGCGGCATCAGCCCGCATGGGTGTAAACCTCGCACCTGACAGCGCCGGTCCACGACCACCACGGGACTTTCAGGGCGTGGCGGTGACCTATTCGCGCGTGGCCAGCGCCCCCGACCGCTGGGCCCGGAGTGCGACGAGCGCGACGCTCGTCATCGCCGACGAAGCCCACCATCTCGGCGAGGACCTCGCCTGGGGGACGAGCTTCGGCCGGGCCTTCGCTAACGCGCCGCGCTGGCTGCTGCTCTCCGGCACGCCGTTTCGCTCAGCGAGCGAACGGTCACCGCGATGCGGGCGGCCTCGTGGTCGCCGCCGACGGAGCCCACGCGCGGCGGGTGGCCAGCCTGCTCACCGACGCCACCGGTCGTTCGCCGGTGGTCGTGCTGCACACCGAGGCCCGCGCAGCGCACAAGCTCGCCGCGTTCGCCGGTTCGCGCGAGCCTTGGCTGGTGGCCGTGAACATGGTCTCCGAGGGCGTGGACATCCCGCGCCTGCGGGTCGGCGTATACGCCACCGCCGCCAAGACGCCACTCGTCTTCCGCCAGATCGTGGGACGGTTCGTGCGCACCCTGCCCGGCCGCGCGCCTGAGCCCAGCTGGCTCTACCTGCCCGCCGACCCGCTACTGCGCCGTCACGCCGCGGAGGTCGAGGGTGAGCTGCGCCGAGCCCTGCGTCGTCCCGAAACTGACGAGGAAGGCCAGGAGCGTGCCGCGCAGCGCAGAGACCCGCAGGAGCAGAGCGCCTTCTTGCCCTGAGCGCCGATGTTGCGCCGCAGATGACGCTGTTCGGGCCCGGAGCCAGAGCCCCCGGAGGGCCGCCCGCGCCCGTTCTGGCCACGGCGCCGAGCGAGCGCGTCCCCGAGCCCGAGCCCGAGGCCCCCGCGATGTGGCAGCGGCGCGCCCAGCTGCGTGATCGCCGCCACCGATTGGTGGCCGACCTACGCCGTCGCGACGGCAGCAGCCACCGCGAGATCAACCTGTGGCTCAACCGGTCGGTGGGCGTCTCGCGCGTGGACGACGCGACGGTTGCCCAGCTCGAGCGCTCGGTCGACCTGCTGTTGCGCCGTCTCGCTGCGCGCGCCTGAGAGGCCCCTCGCTGTGGCCCGCTGGCGGTCGCGTCGGCATGCGCCGCGCGTCAGTCGGGCTCGTGCCCGGGAGCGCCCTCGTTGGGCCGCTCGGCGCCGTGCTCGCCCGCGCTTTCGTCCTCCGGCGGTGAGGCATCGATCTCGTGCCCCGCAGCACCCTCGTTGGGCGGCAGGTCGGCCGTCCCGGGCGTACCCTTGTCATCGGCGTCCCCGCCGCGGTGTCGGCTCTCGGTCACCAACCGCGCATACCCATGAGCTCCCAGCCGGCAAACGGCAGGGAAGCAATTGCGGCCAGACCGCTTCTGGGTGAGCTTTGGAACCGGTTGCCTGGCGAACGGGTCCGCCCGTTTACAGCAGCTTCCGTACCGCGTCGAAGAATGCCGGGTTGACCGTCGCGTAGACGCGCTCGGCCAAGGCCTGGTTGTACGTGTGGCTCGCCAGGTTGCGCGCCTCCAAGTACGTCAGCCAGTCCTCGACTGAGTCAATGTAGCCAGCGTCCCCGCGGCCCGCAGGGCCGCTCGGGGCGTCGCGACCTCGATGCCATCATCAGCCAGACGCGCCTTCAACAGCTTCCAGCCCAACTCGAAGCAGAACTCAAAGGCTTTGATGGTTGCGGCCCGCTGGATATCCGATGCCTCGGTGGCGAGCGCCTTCTCCAGGAAGGCCGTTGCGGTAGTCAGATTTCGCTAGAGAGCTTCTCGCTCGTCACGACACCGGCTCACCGGCGAGCGGTACCGCGCCCGCAAGCGCTAGCGCCCGAAACTCCTCGCTGGTCTCGGCCAGGTTGACGACGTCAACCCGGTAGGGCAACGCGCTGTCGTCCAGCGCCTCGTTTACCCGCGCCAGGTGACCAATCGGGAGAGGCGCGCCGGCCATGCCGAGGTCCACGTCGCTGTACCGTCGGGCCGACCCGTGGGCTCTGGAGCCAAACACCACCGGCCGGTGGCGTGCAAAGTCCACGTCCGCCTCTCGCAAGATGCGCTCCAGCTCATGGCGGTGGGCAGACTCGAGCTGCAAGGGCCCTGGGCCCGCCGCGCGAGTCATGCGGTTACCTCCATAGGAGCTGAGACGGTGGCGCGGTCAGCCGATATCGCGTGGGCGAAGTGCACGCTACGGATGCTAGGAAGTCGGCCGGACGCGCCCTGGCCCCGACGGCCCCACGGCGTTTTCCCAGCGTGCGAGTCACTCCTCAGGCGGCATCGCCCTGCGGCGCGGCAACCGCTCTGCGGGCTGGAACTTCGGTGAGTACCGCTACCGGGATTCGAACCCGGGTTTCCGCCGTGAGAGGGCGGCGTCCTAGTCCCCTGGACGATAGCGGCGCGGAACCGAGCCGAGGCTAGCAAAGGGCTCCGGGGCGATGACAGCGTGTCCGGGCGGGGCAAGGCGCCCGTCGGGGCTCTCGAGGCGCCGACAACCAGGCGGCCAACCGAGGGGTGAAGCGGCGCTCGGCTGACCCTCCAGGCCGTCTGCTCCGGCGTCGGCGCCTCCCGAAGGTCCGCTATGTTGCTCTCCCCCGCGGATGTGGCGGAATTGGTAGACGCGCACGGTTCAGGTCCGTGTCCAGGTAACTGGGTGGAGGTTCGAGTCCTCTCATCCGCACTCAGACAGGCGGGCTCCGCAGAAGCGCGGAGTTCGACGCACCGGCTTCTCGACTACGCGCAGCGCCCGCAGAGCCGTGTCCGCCGCGGTGACCTCGTCTGGGAAACCGTCGTCCAGCGCGTGCGCGTTGGCCGGTTGAGCGCTCCCACAGCCCCCACCCTCCGATGGCGGCGGCCGCGCTGAGCGATCCGTAGCCGGGTACGGCGTAGCGGACGTCGTAGAAGACCGTGAGCACGGGGACGAACATGAGCAACAGCGCCGCGCCGAGAAACAGCGTCGCACCCGCGCGCGCACGCCCTCGCGCCAGCAGGGGCGACAGCAGGGCAAGCACGGTTAGGACGATCATCAGTGGCCCTCGCAGTCGCGTCCAGCGTTCGTAGGTGCGCAGCGAGGCGAGCAGCCCTGGTGACTGCTTGATGCCGACGTGGACGTAGTACCCGGCGACGAGGTTCGCCAGGTAGTTGCCGGTGGTGCCAGGGTCGGTCAGACGCTGGCTGAGCTGTTCGGGACTGTTGCCCGAGTGCTCGGGGAAGCTGTCGGGGGCTACGAAGCGCAGCGAGTCGAGCGCCACGTCGTGGGCGTAGCTGAGCGGCTGGTGCTCAATCGCGGCGCGGGCGAACGCCCTGAGCTTGCCGATGGCCGCCGCAGAGGGCGGAAATTGAGCCGAGCCACCAAAGGCGCGAGAGGCGGGAGACGCCGGCGAGAAGTTGTAGAAGTCGGGGGTGGGACGCGTGCTCGCCGGCTGACGCTCGCACAGCACAGCGGTGCCCGGCGGTGGCGTGAACTTCGAACAGTCGGCAAACGGCGCCGCACGGCCGTAGAGGTTGTATCCGCCCGAGTTGGTAAAGACGAAGCGGCCCGTGTAGTGCTGATGTAAGCCGAGGTAGGCGAACAGCACGGCGGCCGCCGTGGCACCCGAGGCCACGAAGCGAAGGACCCGGGCACGCCCGCCGAGGGGCCGTCTGCCGGCCAGGGCGACCCAGAGCGCCAGGGCCGGCACGAGGACGATGCCCGCCTCGCGAACCGTGGTCGCCAAGGCGACCAGCAGCCCGGCCGCGACCGTCCAGGCCGGTGATCCGTCCAGGCTGCGCACGGCCGCGTGCAGCGCAGCGGTGACCAGGAAGATGAAGAGCGATTCCGAGAGCACGGCATGCTCTAGGAAGATCTCGTCGCCGCCCAGCAACACGACGGCGGCGGGCACCAGGCAGGCCCCCACGGGCGCCCCACATCGCCGCAGCGACGCGAAGAGCAACAGGGCGGTCGCCAGGCCCAGGGCGTGCTGGACGAAGCTCACGCCCAGCAGGTGCGGGCTCAGCCAGTGAAGGATCCGCAGCAATTCGCCGTAGCCCACCATGCGCAGGGAGTCCCAGAAGGGGGCCAGTCGCGCATCTCCAAGGTAGGGACCGCTGTCCGGGAAGCCGAGGAAGGCCGGACGCCACGCCAGCGTCAGTGCGAGCCGCAGAACGCTGCCGGCGACCAAGAGGGCGGCGAGAGCCAGCACGCCGCCATGAGACCGGCCAAAGAGGCGCGTCCGCTCAAATAGGCCTCCAATCACGCCCCACCGCCCGGCTTGGGACCGGTGGTCGGTGGCGTCCGAGCTGCGGCTCGCGCACAGACGCGCCCGTCAGACCGGCTGGCCAACGCGCGCGGGCGCCTCGCCCCGGCCGGCGAGCAGGAGGCCCGTCAGGAAGGTGACCTGGTCAGACGCCGCGCGCTCGAAGCCGTCACCGACATAGATGTCGAAGTGCCCGAGCGGATAGCGGCGGACCTCGGCTCCCGGGGTACGCGCGGCGGCCCGCAGCGCGGCCGACGGCGGCGTGATGGCGTCCTGGTCGCAGACGCAGTAGAGCACGGGGCAGGTGATGGTCGCCACCGTTCTCGTCGGGCGGTAGAGCGGCAGCGTGAGCGCGACGCGCGCGGCCGTCTCGTTGCGCCAGTGCGAACCGGGCGGGTCGATGCCCCGAAAGCCGGGCTCGGCATCGGGGGTGCTCATGACCGCGAGCTCCCCAGGCGGCCCCACCGCCGCAACCATGTGGGGCGGGCGCCCGCGCAGCGCACCGACCGCGTCCTTCACCCCATCCACGGTCAGGCGCAGCGCGTGGCGGGCGCCCAGGAAGGGCAGGTTGGCCAGGCCGTCGACGTAGGGGGCCTGCGCCACCACGGCTGCGACGTGCCGATCGCGGGCGGCCGTGGCCAGTACGTGTCCGCCGCTGAAGGACGTTCCCCACAGCGCTATGCGCTCAGGGTCGATGTCCGGCCGCGAACGGGCGTAGGAGATGGCCGAGGCCCAGTCGGCGAGCTGTCGGCGCACGTCCAGGAGCTGCCGGGGCTGGCCTTCGCTAGCCCCGAAGTGGCGGTAGTCGAACAGCAGCACGGCCAGACCCGCGGAGGCAAATCGCTCGGCGAAGCGGTCGAGCGCCTGCTCGCGCACCCCACTCCAGCCGTGGGCCATGACCACGCAGGGCGCCGGCCCGGCGCCCTGGGGCTCGTACAGCCACGCCTGGCAGCGCTCCCCCCAGGAGTCAAAGATGACGTCGGTGCGCCCGAAGTCGATGGCGTCTGGCATGGGTGCCCCCCCTCTCGCTTGCCCGTGCGCGCCGATTCTACGGACGCGCCTTCTCGAGATGATCGCAGCGGACCCGCGCCGCGTATGGGAAGGCATGTCGACGTCCGCAGTGAAACGCAGCGCCACCGTCTTTGCCGCGGGGCGCGTGGCCTACGCTGCCGCGCTGCTGTGTGCACCCACACGCCTGGCGAGTGGCTGGGTGGGAGAGGAGGCCGCGCGCGGTCCCGGGACCATCGGCCTGCGGGGCTTGGCCGGACGCGACCTGCTGGCCTCGGGGGGTGCGCTGGTGGCCCTGCGTCGCGGGCGCCCGGCGCGAGTCTGGCTGCTGGCTTGTGCGATCGGAGACCTGACCGACACCGCGGCGACGCTCGTGGTCACCGAGGGCCTGCCCCCGCGCAGCCGCTGGGGCACCGTCGCCCTCGCCGGGGGCGCCGCGGTCCTGGGAGCCGCCCTCGCCGCGCGGCTGGACTCCTGAAGGACCCCGTTCCCGGGCCGCCGTGCGTCGCCCGCTCGAACGGGGCAAACGGTCCCGTCCGGCGTCACTGGCGCTGGGCCCCGCGGTCGGGCGCTACCGGGCGCGCCGGTGCAACACCACCGAGCCGCGTGGTAGCGGGCCAGGGACGCCCTCGCCCAGGCACGTCAACCGGCAGCGCTCGTAGACGTTGTGAAAGCCCAGCAGCCGGGGCACCGTCTCAAAGCGGTAGCCCCGCGCGCGCAGCGTCCTGATGATCTGCCCGTAGGCGGCCAGCGTCTGCTCGCGGGGACCGCCGCCGTCGTGGGAGAGGACGATCGACCCCGGATGCACGTGAGCGAGCACCCGCGAGGCGATGACCCCGGTGCCCGGACGGGTGTAGTCGCGCGGGTCCACGTTCCACAGGATGGTCGCCAGCTGCAGGTCTCGGGCGGTGGCCAACACGGAGCCGTTGTAGGCACCGTAGGGCGGGCGGAACACGCACGGGCGAAAGCCGGTCTGGGCGCGAATCGCGGCGATCGTCTGCTGCAGTTGGCCGTGCACGTCGCGCGTGCGGGTCAGGAAGGGGTGGGTGAAGGTATGGTCGCCCAGGGCGTCGCCGTCGCGCAACTCGCGGCGCAGAACGGAGCGGTAGCGGCTCGTCACCTGACCGCCGATGAGAAAGAACGTCGCGGGGACGTGCTCGCGCTCGAGCAGGCGCACGAAGCCCGGTGTGTCGGGCCACGGGCCGTCGTCGAAGGACAACGCCACCACCCGCCGCCGAGGACCGTGGGTGTAGGCGACGGTGGGTCCCCGCCGCACGCAGCCCACCGGTCGGTAGAGCGTTCTCGCGCCGGAGGTTGACGGTGCGCGAGAGCGACTTGCCACGCGCGAGGCCGGGGCGGCAGCCGGGGAAACGGTTCCCCCCAGCGCGACCGCCAGGGTCACCGCCAGCTCGGTCCGACCGGGCAAACGCACGGCGAAGATCATCTCAGAGAACGCCGACGCCCTGCGCTTGGGATGATGACCCGTCGCGAGCAAGGAGAGGTTCGAGTGCGCATGAGAGCGGCTGTCCTGGAGGCCTTCGGTGAGCCTCTGGCCGTCCAGGAGGTGGAGCTGCGCGAGCCGGGTCACGGTGAGGTGCTCGTGCGCCTGGCGGCCTGCGGGGTGTGCCACACCGACATGTACGCCGCCTCGGGAGCCGATCCCTCCGGGTACTCACCCTGCGTACTCGGCCACGAAGGCGCAGGCGTGGTCGAGTCCACGGGGCCCGACGTGACCCTGGTCTCTCCCGGCGACCATGTGATCACCCTGTTCTCACCCCAATGCGGACAGTGCGTGCACTGCCTCAGCCCGCGCACGAACCTCTGCCTGGCCATCCGCGATCAGCAGAACCGCGGCTACCTGCCCGACGGCACCACGCGCCTGCACCGGGAGGGCGAGCCGCTTCGCCACTTCATGGGAACCTCGACGTTCGCCGAGTACACGGTGATGCCCGAGATCGCCCTGGCGCGCATCTCACCCGAGGCACCGCTGAGCGCCGCCTGCCTGTTCGCGTGCGGTCTGTCCACGGGCCTGGGGGCAGCCATGAAGACGGCGGCGGTGCAGGCGGGGTCCACGTGCGTCGTGTTCGGCGCGGGCATGGTCGGCCTCGGCGCGGTCGCCGGGTGTCGTCTGCAGGGGGCCGAGCGGGTGATCTGCGTCGACCTGTCGCCTGAGCGACTGGGGCTCGCGCGCGGTCAAGGCGCCACCGAGACCCTGGCCGGCGGCCCCGACACGGTCGATCGGGTGCTGGAGATGACCGGCGGCTTCGGCGCCGACTACACCTTCGAGGCCACCGGCAGCGTCGAGGTGATGCGCCAGGCGGTGGAGGCGGCGCGCATGGGTTGGGGGCTGTGCACGGTGGCCGGCGTGGCCGGGCGCGGCGAGACCCTTGAGGTGGTGCCCCGGCTGTTGATCACCGGCCGACGAGTGTGCGGCTCATCGTTCGGCGGACTGAAGGGCCGCGAGGAGGTTCCGCCGCTGGTCGAACGCTACCTCGCCGGTGACATCGATGTCGACCCGTTCATCTCCCATCGCCTGACCCTCGACGACGTCAACCGGGGCTTTGAGCTCATAGCGGCCCAGGACGGGATCCGCAGCGTGATCGAGCTCTGATCCCTCGCCCGGGTCGCCCGCGGCCCGGCCGGCACCTCCCAGTCTCCCGGCTCTCCGTCTCCAGCGGCCTGCTCACCGAGCGCCGCTGGTTTTGGCCCTGTGGCCGTTCAGCGGCCCGGCCGGCCCAGCACCTGCCAAGGCTCCCGGTGGTCGCCGGGCTCCGATGCAGAGGCGTCTTGGGACACCCCCGCTTCCCGGTCTGCGAAGCACAGTGCTCCGCCGCAACGTGAGCAGTGGCCGAGCACCGACAGCCCGTGCGCCACCGCGGCGCCGTACCAGGCCGAGCCGCAGACGCGGCAGCTGACCAGCGGGCGAGTCTCGTCGCTGTCGAGCGCGGCGCGCTTGCCGTCCCTGTCCCGGCCGTCACTGGAGGCACTGCTCATCATGGGCCGCCCTCGGAAGGAGGGGGTCTCGGTCGTCGGTGAGCGCCGAGCGCTACTGCTCTTGGCGTCGGCGGCGCTCGCCCGCTCCTCGAGGGCCGTTCGGCACCGTTGGACAGATGATCGACCCGCGGGTGCGAACGAGGCCTCGACTTCGGCGCCCGTCCGCGTGGCGCAGCGGCCCGCCCAGCCCGCTGCCAGCTAGGCGCCGACCTCCACGCCGTGCCAGAACGCGTAGTGATCCTTGATCTGCGCGGCGGCGTCCTTGGGCGCGGGGTAGGACCAGGCCGCGTCCTCGTTGCGCTCACCGCCCACCTCTATCGTGCGGTAGGTCGCCTCGCCCTTCCAGAAGCACTGAGAGCGCGTCGGGCTGTCGACCATGTACTCCTCGTGCACGTCCTGGGCGGGGAAGTAATGGTTGCCCTCGACCACCACCGTGTGGTCGCTCTCGGCCAGGGTGGTGCCGTTCCAAGTCGCCTTCATCGGTGCTCCTCTCGATTGCTAAAAGTGCTCGCCCACCGAGGCTAGTGCACGCTGGCCATCGGGCTATCGGTCGGTCTGCTCGACGGCCGCACGGTAGCGCCGCAGCGCCTGCTCGCGAGCGGCGGACCGATCCAGCAGCGGGGCCGGATAGTCATCACCGATGCGGCACCCCACCTCGCGCTGCAGATCCTCGGGCATCGTCCAGGGCTCGCGCAGGTAGGCGTCGGGGACCTCGCGCAGCTCGGGCACGTAGCGGCGGACGTAGCGCCCCTCCGGATCATAGCGCTCCATGTGCAGCGCCGGGTTGTAGATGCGCCGGAACACGGGCTGGGGATCGGTGCCCACCGAGGCGATCCACTGCCAGTTGCCGTTGTTGTTGGCCTCGTCGCCGTCGATGAGCAGGCGCATGAACCAGCGTTCGCCACGGCGCCAGTCGATGCCCAGGTCCTTGGTCAGAAACGAGCCGACCACCAGGCGGGCGCGGTTGTGCATCCAGCCCTCGCGCAGCAGCTGGCGCATGCCGGTGTCCACCAGCGGAAAGCCGGTCCTGCCGTACCGCCAGGCCTCGAAGGCGCGATCGTCCTCGTGGTACTCGAGCGTGCCGCGGTAGCGCCGCTGAAACTCGCTGAAGGCGTTGTCGGGGTGGTGAAAGAGAACATGGGCGCAGAAGTCACGCCAGCACAGCTGCCGGCGGAAGGCGGTCGGTCCCTCGCCCTCGGTCAGCCGATCCTCGATCGCCCGCGGCGACACGCAGCCGAAGCGCAGGTAGGGAGATAGGCGCGACGTCCGATCCTCGCCGAGCGCGTCGTGAGACGCCGCGTAGCGGTCGACCCCGGCCCGCAAGAAGGCGTCCAGGCGCATGCGGCCCGCCGTCTCGCCGCCGGCCAGGGGCTCGAGGATCTCCTGCTCGAGGCCCAGGGACCGCAGCGAGGGCACCTCGCCCGGGTCCACGCCCGACGGGAGCGCCATCCGGCCCCGGGCCTCGAGCACCGACCGTCGCGGCTGAGCCAGCCAGGCTCGGTAGAAGGGCGTGAACACGTTGTAGGGCTTGCCCGGACCGTCGAGATGGAGCGGACGTCGTCGGCCACGGTGAGTCCCGGATGCCCGTGAACCTCCACCCCGGTGTGTTGCAGCGCTCGGCTGACCGCCTGCCCGCGAACGCGCGCGAAGGGCGTGACGTCATAGGTGTGATGCACCGCCTGGGCGCCGACCGCGCGGGCGAGGGCCGGCAGCTCACGCTCGGGCGGACCGTGGCGGACCACGAGGCGACCGCCCCGCTCGGCCAGCGCCTGATCGAGATCGCGCAGACACTCGAGCATGAACTGGGTGCGCGAGCCGGAGCGATGGCGGCCGGCGAGCAACCGGTCGTCCAGGCAGAAGACGGGCAGCACCTCGTCGTGGTGCTCGAGCGCAGCCTGCAGGGCGGGATGGTCGTGCACGCGCAGGTCACGGCGAAACCAGATCAGCGCGGTCACGGCGCCTGCCTACCCGGTTGACTGCCGCGCCACGAAACCGGGGTGGTTGGCCCGTCAGGCGCGCGAGGGCTGCGCCTGCTCGGCGCCGCCGCCCTGACCTGAGGCGACCCCGACCCGCTCCAGGGTGCCCTCATCGAGGCGACCGCGCAGGACCTTCTTGTCGAACTTGCCCACGCTGGTCTTGGGCACCTCATCGATGAAGGCAAACTCGTCGGGCAGCCACCACTTGGCCACGCGGGGACGCAGGTGCTCGACCAGGCTCTGCGTGTCGGGGTCGGCGCCCGCGCGCAGCACCACGCAGCACAGCGGGCGCTCTGACCAGCGCTCGTCGGGCTTGGCGATCACGGCGGCCTCGACCACGTCGGGGTGAGCCATCATGGCGTTCTCGAGCTCCACCGAGGAGATCCACTCTCCGCCGGACTTGATCACGTCCTTGGCCCGGTCGGTGATCTGTGCGAAGCCCTCCTCGTCGATCGAGGCGATGTCGCCGGTGCGCAGCCAGCCGGAGTCGAACTTCTCATCCTCGCTTGAGTCCTTGTAGTACCGGGCGGCCACCCAGGGGCCCCGCACCTGAATCTCCCCGGTGGACCGACCGTCGTGGGCCACCACCTGCCCGTCGTCTGCGACGAGGCGCAGCTCTGTCCAGGGCACGGGGCGACCCTGGCGCGCGCGCAGATCCCAATAGCGGTCCTCGTCGAGATCGTCGGGTGGGCGCGACATCGTGCAGATGGGACTGGTCTCGGTCATTCCCCAGGCGTGGAAGATGCGCACCCCGTGGCGGTCCTGGAAGTCGCGCATGAGCTGCCGCGGGACGGCCGAACCGCCGCCCAGCGCGTTGGTCAGCGACGACAGGTCGCTGTGGTGCTCGTCGGCGTAGCGCAACAGGTCGGCGTAGATCGTGGGCACGCAGCCCATCAGCGTCGGGCGCTCGGACTCGATGAGGCGGGCCAGCGGCTCGGCCTGCAGGAAGCGGTCGGGCAGCACGAGGTCTGCTCCGGCCAGTGCGGCACCGTAGGGCAGCCCCCACGCGTTGGCGTGAAACATCGGCACCACGGCCAGGACACGCTCGGCGCTCGACAGGCCGAGGGCGTCGGCCATGAGCAGAGCCGACGTGTGCAGGCTCATGGAGCGGTGGGAGTAGAGGACGCCCTTGGGGTTGCCGGTGGTGCCGCTCGTGTAGCACAGCGCCGCGGCCTGGCGCTCGTCCAGCTCGGGGTAGTCGAAGGGGTCCGGGCCGGCCCGCTCGAGCAGCTCCTCGTAGTCGAGCGCGTTGGGCAGCGTCCCCAGGTCCGCGTCCCCCATGACCACGAAGTGTCGTACGCCCGTCATGCTTTGCGCCAGAGGCGCGAGCGTGTCCACCAGGCTGGCGTCGACGAAGATCACCTGGTCCTCGGCGTGGTTGACGATGTAGGTCAGCTGCTCGGCGAACAGGCGAATGTTCAGCGTGTGCAGGACTGCGCCGACGCAGGGCACGGCGAAGTAGAGCTCGAAGTGGCGCTGGTTGTTGTGGGCAAAGGTGCCCACCCGGTCCCCGGGGGCCACCCCCAGCTCCTCCAGCACCCGCGCCAGACGGTCCACGCGCTCGCTGACCTGGGCGAAGGAGGCGCCCACCACCCCGTCCTCGGTCAGGCTCAGCACCTGTCCCCGCGGATGGACGTCACCCATGCGCCGGCGGACGTGGGCAAGCGTGAGCGGGAAATCGTTCTGCATCAGGCCCTCGAGCATGTTGGTCATCTCCTTTCTCAGTGGACGAAGCGCACGTGGCGTGCGGTCAAGCCGCTCGCGCCCGGCCGTGCATGCCCCCCTTTTAGAAGAAGTGTCCCCCTCCCGGGCCTTCAAGGGAAGGCCCGACTGACTCCGAGCGGCCTGCCCGCCGCGATCAGTCGCCCAGCAAGGCCAGCAGGCGGCGCACCTCACGACGCAGGCCGACCGGCAGCTCGTCGCGCCCAAACCAGCGCGCCTCGGCGATCTCCACCGGGTCCGGACACAGCGCGCGATCGGCCAGCTCGGCGTGCATCACCACCACGGTGCTCACGGTGTGACCTGAGCGCATGGTGGTGACCCCGACCTCGCGCCAGCGCAGGCCGCGCAGGCCCAGCTCTTCGGACATCTCTCGGGCAGCGGCATGCACCAGTGCCTCGCGGCGGTGCACGCCGCCCCCGGGCACGGTCCAGCGATCACGTGGGCCGTAGGTGTGACGCACCAGCACCAGCTCGCCCTCGTGGGTGAGCAGGCACTTGACGCCTCGCCCGCGCGGAAGGCCGAGCAGCGCCCAAACGTGCGCCAGCCGGTAGGCCACGCGGTACAGCGCACGCAGCAGCCCGTCAGGCAGCCGGCGCACCGGCACCATCAACCGACCCTGCGATCAGGCGGCGATAGAGCGCCGCCGTGTGGGCCCCCACGTCGTCCCAGCTCACGCGCGCCGCCCGGGCGCGCGCCGCGACGGCCATCGCGCGGCGCGCCGCCGGATCGCCCAGCACCTTCTCCAGCGCGCGGGCAAGGGCGGTGGCGTCGCCGGGGGCAAAGCGCGTGACCGGTGTGGCGGGGCATTAGCTCGCGCAGGCCGCCCGTGTCGGCGAGCAGGCAGGGACAGCCCGGCGCCATGGCCTCCAGGGCCACGAGGCCGAAGGGCTCATAGAGCGACGGCACCACGCACAGGTCCGCGGCACGGTAGCGATCGGCCAGGGCCCGGTCGTCCACCCACCCGGCGAAGCGCCCCGTTCGCTCAGGCCCAGGCGTTCGGCCTGCCGCTCGAGCTCAGACGCACAGGGGCCGGCTCCCGCCACCACAAAGCGCAGTCGGGGGTGGCCGGGCGCAATCGCGGCCATCGCCTCCAGCGCGACGTGAAAGCCCTTCTCGAAGACGAGGCGCCCGGCCAGCAGTACCAGCTGCTGATCCTCCCGGGCGTATCTCGCGCGCATGGCCGCCGCCGCCCGAGGCGGGCGTGGCACGGGCGGCCCGGAGCCGTTGGGAATGACCTGCAGCTCGCTGGCGCGAACCCCGAGCGCGCCCTCCACGTGGCCGCGCATGAACTGCGAGCAGCGGCCAGTCACTCTGCGCCCTGAAGCAGGCGGTCGTTGAGTCGCGGCACCCAGCGCATGAACAGATCGAGCTCGCCGGGTCGAGACTCGTGCTCGACGCGCTCGACGCGCACCCCGCCGCCGCCCGACCGCACCTGCGCGGCGCGGCGATCTGTTCCGGCACCGCCCACACCACGCGTGAGCACCTGCACGCTCACGTGGCGGCGGTCCAGGGCGTGGGTCAGCCGGTCCACATGGCGCGCCAGCCTCCCCTCGACGAGCGGTGGGTACTCCCAGGCGAGCATCAGCACCCGCAGGGGGGGCCGGCGCGCTCGCGGACAGCGGCCGGCCTAGATGCGTTCGAGCAGCCACATGCCGTGATGGCCGCCGCCGAGGTCGCGCAGGGTCGTCTCGCCCCGCAGCGCCACCTCGCGGTCACCGAGCACGTCGCGCCAACGGCCGGTGGCGCGCGCCGGAAGCGCGAGCACGGCGCCGCGCGGGTCGCGCACAGGAACGACGACGAGCACCTCGGCGTCGCCGCGCAGAAAGCAACACACCGCCTCGCCGGCTGCGACGGGCGTGTAGGCGCCGGAAAAAGCGCCGGGACGGCGAGCACGCAGGGCAAGCGCCTTCCAGATGAAGAACAGCTTGATGTCGGCGACGCGCGGCGGGGCGCCGGCACGCAGGCGCCCCAGGGCCTCCCATCGCTCGGCCCAGTCGACGGGACGACGATTGTCGGGGTCCACCAGCGACAGGCGCCACAGCTCATCGCCCTGAAAGACGTCCGGGATCCCCGGGCAGGTGAGCTTGAGCAGCAGCTGGCCGAGGGCGCTGCGCTCGCCCTCAGCCACCACGCGCGAGAGGAAGGGCAGGAAGTCGGCCAGAAACGCCTCGTCCTGCACGAGCAGCGCGGCGAAGCGCTTGACCGCCTGCTCCCACTCAACGTTGACATGCACCCAGTCGGTGTTGCGCTTGCCCTCGCGCAGCGCCTTTTCCAGATAAGCCCCCAGACGCTCGATCTCCACCGGCCAGACGCCGACCAGGGTCTGGTAGACGAGGTACTCCTCCACCGCATCGGGGGCTCCGGGAGGCCCGCCGGCGCGCTCGCGCAGCGGCGCGGCGATCTCGCGCCAGGCCCGTACGCGCTCAGACCATTCCTCGGCCAGACCGGCCAGCGCCCCGATGCGCGCCCGCGCATCGCCCGAGCGCTTGGTGTCGTGGGTCTGGGTGACCAGCAGGTTCTCCGGGAAGCGGCGCGCACGCCGCAAGCCCGCCTCGTGGAACGCGGCCACCGACATGGAGAAGCGGCCCGGGTCGCCGCCGACCTCGTTGAGGGCGAGCAGGCGCAGGTAGCGGTAGAACGCCGTGTCCTCGACCCCCTTGGCGGCGACCGGGGGCGACGTCTGCTGAAAGCGGGTGACGAACTCCGCCGGCGCCCGATCCTCGAGCAGCAGCGCACGGGCCAGGGCGGGGGCCATGGCGGCGTGGCTCACCGCCTGGCGGTCAGCTTCCGCGACCACACCGCGGTCTGGCTCCACGTAGGTGCGGTAGACCGTCAGCGCGGCCAGCCCGCGCTCCAGCTCCTCGCGTCCGAAGGCCGGCGCAAGGCGTCCCAGGCGCTCCACCTCAGCCGCGAAGGTTCCCCGCGCCTGCTCGAGCTGAGCCTCCAGGGCGACCGCGTCAAAGTCGCGCGCGTCGGCGCTGAGCTGCGTCCACAGAGCGGTCAGGGCCCGCTCGCCGGAGGGGTCCACGAACAGGGTCTGCACGTCGACGAGAAACTCATAGCCCACCGTCCCCGACACCGGCCAGTCGCGCAGCTCCTCCCCCGGGTGCAGGATCTTCTCCACCCACACGCGAGCAGCGCCGCGCTCGCGCAGACGCCGCAGGTAGGCGGCCGGGTCGGCCAACCCGTCGGGATGGTCGACGCGCAGCCCGTCGAGCACCCCCTCGCTCACGAGCTGGAGCACCTTGGCGTGGGTCACCTCGAACACCTCCGAATCCTCCTGGCGCAGGGCCGCGAGGTCGTCGATGTCAAAGAAGCGCCGGTGGCGCCCGGTCTGCTCGTCTATGTCGAAGAAGCGGCGGCGCAGCCGCTCGTCGCTCCACCAGCGGTTCTCCTCGCCCACCCCCATGTGGTTGGGCACGATGTCAGCCACGATGCCCATGCCCGTCGCGGCCAAAGCGCGCAGGCCCTCCTCCCCACCCAACGCCTGCGAGATGCGAGTGGGATCCACCACGTCGTAGCCGTGTGAGGACCCGCTGCGCGCCTGCAGCGACGGGCTCAGGTAGAGGTGGCTGATGCCCAGCTCGCGCAGGTAGGGCACCAGCTCGAGCACCTGGGTGAAGCCGAAGTCCGGGGTCAGCTGCAGGCGGTAGGTGGCGCGCAGCGCCGGCCGGGTCACCCGCCCTCCCGCGCAACGCAGCGCATCAGCAGGACCAGCGAGCGAGCGGTGACCGAAACGGTGTCCAGGGCGCCGACGCGGTGCGCGCCCGCCTGTTCGTCGGGATCGGTGGTGGACAGGGCCACCGTCCACTGCGCGCCGAAGCTGTGGTCGGGCAGTTGGAAGTCCACGTCCTCATGGTGGGCGTTGAAGAGCAGTAGAAAGGAGTCGTCTCCCACCGGGTCGCCCTGGAAGGTCTGCTCGTGCAGCTCGTCGCCGTTGAGAAAGACGCCGAGCACGTGGGCGTCCTCGTGCGCCCAGTCGCGCTGGGTCATACGTCGCCCGTCGGGACGAAACCACCACACGTCGGGTAGGGGCGCGCCCTCGAGTTGGCCCTCCAGGAAGTGCGTGCGCCGGAAGATCGGGTGCTCGCGGCGCAGCGCGATCACCCGTCGGGTGAATTCGAGCAGCCGCCGCCCAGACGCTTCGTGCTCCCAGTGAAACCAGGACAGCTCGTTGTCCTGGCACCAGGCGTTGTTGTTGCCCTCCTGGCTGCGGCCGAACTCGTCGCCCCCGAGCAGCATGGGAACGCCCTGGGACAGGAACAGGGTGGTCAGGAAGTTGCGCTGCTGGCGCTCGCGCAGGACGCGGATCTCGGGGTCCTCGGTGTAGCCCTCGGCGCCGCAGTTCCAGGAGCGGTTGTCGTCGGTGCCGTCCCGGCCGTCCTCCCCGTTGGCGTCATTGTGCTTCTCGTTGTAGGAGACCAGGTCGCGCAGGGTGAAGCCGTCGTGGGCGGTGACGAAGTTGACCGAGGAGAAGGGATGGCGTCCGTCAAACCCATAGAGATCGCTCGAGCCGGTGAAGCGCGACGCGAACTCGGCCACCGAGGCCCGCCCCCGCCAGAAGTCGCGGACCACGTCGCGGTAGATGCCGTTCCACTCCGACCACAGCACCGGGAACTTGCCCACCTGGTAGCCGCCGGGTCCGACGTCCCACGGCTCGGCGATGAGCTTGACCTGCGAGAGCACCGGGTCCTGGTGGATGACGTCGAAGAAGGCCGACAGCCGGTCCACCTCGTAGAACTCGCGAGCCAGGGCCGAGGCCAGGTCGAAGCGGAAGCCGTCGACGTGGCACTCGGTCACGAAGTAGCGCAGCGAGTCCATGATCAGACGCAGGACGCTGGGATGCACCGGGTTCAGCGAGTTGCCCGTGCCCGTAAAGTCCATGTAGCGGCGCGGATCCTCTGGCATCAGGCGGTAGTAGGCGGCGTTGTCCACGCCCCTGAAGGCCAGCATCGGCCCGAGGTGGTTGCCTTCGGCGGTGTGGTTGTAGACGACGTCGAGGATCACCTCGATGCCCGCTGCGTGCAGAGCCTTGACCATGCCCTTGAACTCGCGCACCTGCTCGCCCTCCGCGCTGGTGGCGGCGTAGTCGGCGTGCGGCGCCAGGTAGCCGATCGAGCTGTAGCCCCAGTAGTTGGACAGGTCACGCTCGCAGAGGAAGCTCTCGTCGATGATGTGGTGCACGGGCAGCAGCTCGATAGCGGTGACGCCCAGGTCCTTGAGGTAGGCGATGGCCGGCTCGGAGGCCAGTCCCGCGTAGGTGCCGCGCAGGTCCTCGCGCACACCGGGGTGGCAGCGGGTGAAGCCCTTGACGTGGGCTTCGTAGATGACCGTCTCGGCCCACGGCCGGCGCGGAGGGCGATCCTCCTGCCAGTCAAAGCCCTGGTCGACCACCACGCAGCGCGGCATGGCCGGGGATGAGTCCTCGTCGTCAGGCTCTAAGTCGGCGTCGGGGCTCTCGGGGTCCGGCACGTAGGGCAGCACGTTGGCCTGGTCCCAGCGCACGTCGCCGACGATCGCCTTGGCGTAGGGGTCGAGCAGCAGCTTGGCGGGATTGAAGCGGTGGCCTTCGGCTGGCGCGTAGGGGCCGTGGACCCGGTAGCCGTAGCACTGCCCCGGGCCCACGTCGGGCAGGTAGGCATGCCAGTAGTGCGCCGTGCGGTTCTCGACGGTGACACGCGTCTCTCGCTGACCATCGTCGAACAGGCACAGCTCCACCGTCTGGGCGTGCTCGGAGAACAGCGAGAAGTTCGTCCCGCGCCCGTCCCAGGTGGCTCCGAGCGGAAACGGTCGTCCCTGCCAGACCCGCGTCAACGGACCAGCGCACCCGCGAGCGGTCCCAGCAGCAGACGTGTCGGACCTTCCCTGCGGGTCAAGTCGTCGTGCGTGCAGAGCACCAGTTCGCCTTTTGTGTCCGGGCCGAGGTCGAAGCCCCGGCTCTCATCGCTGAAGTTGCACAACAGCTCCCCGCCCTGGCGGCGAGCGCGCAGCCAGCGCTCCCGCTCGTCGAAGCGCACGCACACCTCGCCGGCGAGCGTCAGGCGGGCGCGCAGCAGCGCACGGTACAGGTCGGTCAGGCGCTCGTCGCCGCGGCGGGTGAGCTTGGAGTCGGCGAACGTCTGGGGCGACTGCGGATCGGGGACCTCCTCGGCAGAGGCGGCAAAGGCGGCAAACTCGCGCCGGCGACCCTCGCGCGTGGCCACGGCGAGGTCCTCGTCGATGTGGTCGCTGAAGAAGAGAAAGGGTGCGTTCTCGCCGTACTCCTCCCCCATGAACAGCATGGGGACGAAGGGCGACAGCAGCGTGCAGAAGGCTGCCAGGGGTCGCGCGGCGACCGGCAGGCGGTCACCGAAGGCGCGATTGCCAACCTGGTCGTGGTTCTGGTCGAAGACCACGAACTGCGAGCGCGCACGGTCGCCGGCCGGCGCGCCGAAGGTTCGCCCGCGGAACGTCGAGTACTGACCGTCGTGTACGAACGGGCGCCCCAGCGCCTTGGCCAGGTCGGCCACGCGACCGAACTCCTCGTAGTAGCCGTCCCGGTCGCCGGTGAGCACCACGCGCAGCGCGTGATGGAAGTCGTCGGCCCACTGCCCGTCACAGCCCCAGCCGCCGCGGTCGCGCGTGCGGATCACCTTGGGGTCGTTGAGGCCGCTCTCGGCGATCACCACCGCGTCGGGGTTGACCTCGTGCACCCGCCCGGCCACCGCGGCCACGATGTGCTGCGGGCTGGAGTCAAAGATGGCGTGCACCGCGTCCAGGCGCAGGCCGTCGAGGTGAAAGTCGCGCACCCAGCCGCAGGCGCTCTGCAGGACCCACTCGCGCACGGCATCGCAGCCGTACTCGTCGTAGTTGACCGCCTTGCCCCAGAAGGTCTCGTACTTGGCGGTGAGGTAGGGCCCGAAGGCCTCGAGCGCCTGCACGCCGCTGGCTCCGACGTGGTTGTAGACCACGTCGAGGATCACCGCCACCCCCGCGGCGTGGGCGGCTTCCACCAGGCGCGCGAGCCCGTGCGGCCCGCCGTAGGCGCGGTGCGCCGCCGAGATGTAGACGCCGTCATAGCCCCAGCCGCGCTCGCCGGGAAAGTCGGCCACGGGCATCAGCTCGATCGCGTTCACGCCCATCTGCGCCAGCGCGGGCAGGTGCTCGATGACCGCGTCGAACGTCCCCGCGGGCGTGAAGGTGCCCACGTGCAGCTCATAGAGCACCATGTCGCCGAGCGTGGGGGCCTTCCAGTCGGCGTCGCTCCAGGAGAACGCCGCGGGATCGAGCACCCGCGACGGTCCCCGCAGGCCCGCGGGCTGCTCGCGCGAGCAGGGGTCGGGCAGCGGCGCGGGGGCCGTCCCATGCTCTACGCCCTCTAACACGTAGTGGTAATCGGCTCCGGCGCCTACTCGTGCACACCCGGCAAAGACGCCCAGGCCAGCGTGCTCCAGGCCCACGCTGGCGTCCTGCACGCGCACGCTCACACGCTCGGCGCCGGGCGCCCACACCCGAAACTGAGTGCTTCCGTCCGGCTGGGGAGTGGCGCCCAGCGGTGAGCACCAGGGTAGGCGGTCGTGGGACACCGGCTAGTGGCCCGGGGCTTGGTCCGGCCAGGACGCCCGCCACGCCCCCGCACCCCTGGCGGGTGCATCAACCGGCTCGCCACGCCTCGGCGGCAGGGTCTCGGGGACCAGCCACAACACCCCCAGGGGGGGCAGCCGCAGCGCCACCGAATGCGGCTGTTCGTGCCACGGAACCGGCTCGGCCTCGACGCGACCTCCGTTGCCCTGACCTGAGCCGCCGTAGTGGGATGAGTCGCTGTTCAGCGCCTCCCGCCACGGGCCGGGACGGGGCAGCCCCACGCGATAGGACTCCCGGGGAACGGGAGACAGGTTGCACACGCAGACCAGCACCCGGCGGTCGGCCTCAGAGCAGCGCAAAAAGGCGATCACGTTGGTGTCGGCGTCGTTGGCCTCCAGCCAGCGAAAGCCCTCGGCCGAGAAGTCGGTGCCCCACAGCGCGGGCTCCTCTATGTAGGTGCGGTTGAGGTCGCGCACCAGGGCCTGCATGCCCGCGTGGTCGGCCTGCTCGAGCAGGTGCCAGTCCAGCGAGCGCTCGTGACTCCACTCGCGTTCCTGCGCGAACTCCGAGCCCATGAAGAGCAGCTTCTTGCCGGGATGGGCCCACATGTAGCCGTACAGGGCGCGCAGGTTGGCAAAGCGCTGCCAGCGATCGCCCGGCATCTTGTTGATCATCGAGCCCTTGCCGTGCACGACCTCGTCGTGGCTGAGGGGCAGGATGAAGTTCTCGCTGAATGCGTACATGAGGCTGAAGGTCAGCTGGTGGTGGCCGTAGCGCCGAAACAGGGGATCCTGAGCAAAGTAGTTCAGGGTGTCGTGCATCCAGCCCATGTTCCACTTGAAGCCGAAGCCGAGGCCCCCGAGGTAGGTCGGCCGGGAGACGCCGGGCCACGCGGTGGACTCCTCGGCCGCGGTGAGCACACCGGCCTCGCGCCCGTAGAGAACCTCGTTGAGCTCCCTGAGAAAGGCCACGGCCTCCAGGTCCTCGCGGCCGCCGAAGCGGTTGGGGACCCACTCACCCGCCGGGCGCGAGTAGTCCAGGTAGAGCATCGAGGCCACCGCGTCCACGCGAATCCCGTCGGCGTGGTACTCGCGGGCCCAGAACAGGGCGTTGGCCAACAGGAAGTTGCGGACCTCATTGCGCCCCAGGTTGAACACCAGCGTGCCCCAGTCGGGCTGCGAGCCCCGGCGGGGATCCTCGTGCTCGTACAGGGCGCTGCCGTCAAAGCGCGCCAGCGCCCAGTCATCGCGCGGGAAGTGGGCGGGGACCCAGTCGAGGATGACTCCCAGGCCGTGGCCGTGCAGACGATCCACGAAGGCGCGCAGGTCATCGGGCTTGCCGAAGGTGGGCGCGGGAGCGTAGTAGGACGTCACCTGATAGCCCCACGAACCGCTGAACGGATGGGCCATGACGGGCAGCAGCTCGACGTGGGTGAAGCCCATGTCGGACACGTAGACGGCCAGTTCGTCGGCCAGCTCTGCGTAGCTGAGCAGGCGTTCGCTGGCCCGCGGATCGCGCCGCCAGGAGCCCAGGTGCACCTCGTACACCGACATCGGCCCGTCCGACGCGTCGCGGGCGGCCCGCTGACCCATCCAGGCCTCGTCCTGCCACTGGTGATGGGAGCGGTGCACGATCGAGTCCGTGCCCGGTGGCACCTCGGCCGCAAAGGCGAGCGGGTCGGCCTTCAGGCGGATGGCCCCGCCCTGGGTGCGGATCTCGTACTTGTAGCGGGCGCCCTCCCCGACGTCGGGTAGGAACAGCTCCCACACGCCCGAGGCCCCGAGTGCCCGCATGGGATGCAGGCGCCCGTCCCACGAATTGAAGTCACCAACCACGCTGACCGAGCGCGCCGCCGGCGCCCACACCGCAAAGGCGGTCCCCCCCACGCCGCCGTCCAAGACGCGCACGTGAGCGCCCAGGCGGTCATAGAGCTCCTCGTGGCGCCCCTCCCCCAGCAGGTGCAGATCGAGCTCGCTCAGCGTGGGCGCGTGCGCGTAGGGGTCGCGCACGCGGAAGGAGTTGCCGTCGGGATAGCTGACCTGCAGCTCATAGGAGATGGGCAACCGCAGGCCCGCTGCCACGCCGACGAACAGCCCGCCGTCCTGCACCAGCTCGAGCTCGACGGTCGGGCCCGCGGCCACCAGGGCTGTCACCGCCCGAGCGCCGGGACGCAGCACGCAGATGCGCACTCCCCCGGTCTCAGGGTGAGCACCGAGCACGCTGTGCGGATCGGGATGCTCACCGGCGAGCAGGCGCGTCAGCTCGTCGGCGCCGGGCCGGGGGTCGGCCATCCGCGTCGTCGAGGGCGGGTCGCTCACCCGCCGGCCTCTTCGAGTAGGCGCGCGATCCCGGCGGCCGGCACGCTCACCCAATCCGGCCGGTTGTTGAGCTCGTAACGCAGCTCGTAGATCGCCTTCTCGAGCTCGAACATGGACAGCAGCTTGTCGATCGCCACCTGTCCGGCGGGCAGCAGAGCGAGATCGACCTGCGCCATGTACCCGCCCAGGTAGCGCTCACGGGCCTGGTTCTCCCAGCCCTCGGGGGCCGGCGTGCTTCGCAGCAGCGTGGTCGCCGAGGCCGCGTAGGCGAACGAGCGCAGCATCCCGGCCACGTCGCGCAACGGCGAGCGCTTGCGTCGTCGCTCGAGCAGCGGGCGGGCGGGCTCGCCCTCGAAGTCCAAGATGACCCAGCCATGGGGACCGTAGATGGTCTGGCCCAGGTGGTAGTCGCCGTGCACCCGGATCAGCCGTCCGCCGATACCGGTATGCGACATGTGCTGCAGATGTTCGCGCACCTCGTCGCCGCGACCGGCGATGGGCCCCAGCTCGGGCCGGTCGGGAAGCATCAAGAACAGCCGCTCGACCTCTTCGTCGATGGTCGCCGTCAGCAGCGAGACGCTCTCGTCGGAGGGCTCCTCGGGAGCGAAGTCCGGCGAGGAGGGATCGGAGGCCAGCACGGCGTGCATGCGACCGGTGACCTCGCCGAGCGCCTGAACCCGGTCAAAGAAGGAACTGTCGGCGGTCTCCATCGCCTCCAGCGCCAGCTGCCAGCCATCGGTGGCGGGGGTGATGTAGCGCTGCATCACCCCGAGGGTTGCCTCCATGAGCCGCCCGCCGTACTCATACCATCCGGCCAGCGCCGCGATGTGCTCGAAGCCGTGGGCGGCCAGGAAGCTGAGCATCTCGAGCTCGGGGTTGATCCCCGGCTCCACGCGGCGGAAGACCTTGAGCACCAGGCGCTCGTCAAAGATCACCGAGGAGTTCGACTGCTCGGCGTTCAGCGAGCGGGTACTGGACTTCGCGCCGAGCTCGCCGTCGACCGCGGCGTCGCCGGTCACGGAGCCGTCCCCGTGGAAGCGCACAAAGCTCTCCAGCCGGTCGATCTCCGCCGAGTCCTGCATGAGGCCCACCAACACCGCGGTCAGGGCCGCGTCGGTCAGCGCGTCATAGACGGTGGCACGCTCACCGCTGGAGATGACCCCGCGATCCCAGCCCTCCTGCACCGGGCGCACCCCTACGGGCAGCTGGTAAAGCTCATGGGTGCCCGCACGAAAGCGCGCTTCGACGATCACCAGTGCGAGCGCCGGGGAGCGGTCGCGCAGCACGACGGTGTCGAGGACATTGAGCTCGCTGATGTCCCGGGCCTTGGCGGCGAACCAGCGCCGCGAGGTGACCCACTCGGTCAGCACGACGTCTGCGATCAGGCTGGCGTCGGCGCCCCCGACGGCGGCGGGCACGTCACCGTGGGACATCGGCGTCCTCGCGTGAGCCACCGGGGGGAGCGCCCGCGCCGCCACCTTCACCGTCTGAGCTCCATTCGTCGGCGACCAGCAGAAACCAGAAGAAACCACGCGGAGCCAGGGTGAGCAGGTACGGCAGCTCGCCGATGCGCGGAAAGCGCGTGCGCCCGAACATCTCCTCAGGGAAGCGTCCCTTGTAGGCGGAGAGGTCGAGCTCGACCGGCTGAGCCGAGCGCGCCAGGTTGTGCACGCACAGGATCACGTCGTCCTCGTAACGGCGGATGTGGGCGAATATCTTCAAGTTGGAGGTCCGCAGCGGCTCGTAGGTGCCGATGCCAAACACCGGGTGCTCCTTGCGCAGCGAGATGAAGCGCCGCAGCCAGCGCAGCAGTGAGGTGGGCGTGCGCAGCTGGGCTTCGACGTTGACCGCCTGGTAGCCGTAGACCGGGTCCATGAGCGGAGGCGCATAGAGCTGGGCGAAGTCGGCGCGGCTGAATCCACCGTTGCGGTCGCCCGTCCACTGCATGGGGGTGCGCACGCCATCGCGGTCGCCGAGGTACACGTTGTCGCCCATGGCGATCTCGTCGCCGTAGTAGAGCACCGGGCTGCCCGGCAGCGAGAAGAGGATCGCCGTCATCAGCTCGATCTCGTCACGACCGTTGTCGAGCAGTGGGGCCAGCCTCCGGCGGATGCCCAGGTTGAGCTTCATGCGGGGATCCTTGGCGTACTCGCTGTACATGTAGTCGCGCTCCTCGTCGGTGACCATCTCCAGGGTCAGCTCGTCGTGGTTGCGCAGGAACAGGCCCCATTGACAATTGTCGGGAATGCCGGGCGTGTGCTCCAGGATCTCCAGCAGCGGCGTGGCCTCTTCACGGCGCAGCGACATGAACATGCGCGGCATGACCGGGAAGTGAAAGGCCATGTGGCACTCGTCCCCCTGGCCGTAGTACTGCACTACGTCCTCGGGCCACTGGTTGGCTTCGGCCAGGAGCACTCGATCGGGGTACTCGGCGTCCACCGTGGCGCGCACCCGCTTGAGGAACTCGTGGCTCTCGGGCAGGTTCTCGCAGTTGGTCCCCTCCCGCTCAAAGAGATACGGCACGGCGTCCAAGCGGAACCCGTCCAGCCCCAGATCCAGCCAGAAGCGCAGCACGTCAAGCATCGCCTCCTGCACCTCCGGCTCGTCGTAGTTGAGGTCGGGCTGGTGGTAGAAGAAGCGGTGCCAGTAGTAGGCGCCCGCCTCCTCGTCCCACGTCCAGTTGGATGTCTCGGTGTCCACGAAGATGATCCGCGCCTGCTCATAGCGGCCGGGATCGTCGCTCCACACGTACCAGTTGCGCTTGAGCGAGTCGGGACTGGAGCGCGACTCGGTGAACCAAGGATGGTCAGAGGAGGTGTGGTTCATGACCAGGTCGGCGATCACCCGCATGCCCCGCTGGTGGGCAGCCTCGATGAACGCCTGGGCGTCGGCGATCGTCCCGTAGTCGGGGTGCACGTCCTTGTAGTCGGCGATGTCATAGCCACCGTCGCGTAGCGGCGACGCGTACATGGGCAGTAGCCAGATGCAGTCGATGCCCAACCACTCCAGGTAGTCCAGCTTGTCGATCAGGCCCAAAAAGTCCCCCGAGCCGTCGCCGTTGCCGTCGTAGAAGCCGCGCAGGTGGATCTCATAGAACACGGCCGTCTTAAACCAGAGCGGATTGGACTCAAACCAGTGGCCCTGGCCCCCGACCTCCGCGGCGCCTCGCCTCGTGCCCGCGGAGCTTATGTCAGGCCGCCTTGAGCCGACGTCTGGACCGCGAGCACGTGCGCCGCGCGCTCGCCGGGATCAAGGCGCACATAGTTGCGCCCGACCCGCCATTCAAAGCGGTCATCGCTGAGCAGGTCACGCACGGCAAAGACGGGGGGCAGGCCGAGCTCGTGGGGGATGACCGCTATTCCCTCCTGAGGGACCCGCGGGTCGATGTTCACGCAGGTGATGACGGTGTCGCTGCCAAAGCGCTTGGCGTAGGCGACCAGCGCATCGTTCTCGGTGTTCAGGAAGGTGATGTCCTCGATGCGCTGCAGCGCCGGATGCTCGCGGCGGATGCGGTTCAGACGCCCCACCAGGGGGAGCAGTGGTCCGTCGAGCCGGCGCTGCTTGACCTCATACTTCTCCGAATCGAGGTACTCCTCAGACCCCGGGGACAGCGCCGTACCCTCGAAGTGCTCAAAGCCCGAGTAGATGCCATAGGTGGGTGACAGAGTGGCGGCGAGCACCAGGCGGGCCGCGAACGCGGGCGGGCCGCCGTGCTGGAGATACTCGGTGAGGATGTCGGGTGTGTTGACAAAGAAGTTCGGCCGGAAGTAGTGCTGCATGCCCGAGTGCGCCAGCTCGTTGACGTACTCGGTCAGCTCGTGGACTGAGTTCTTCCAGGTGAAGTAGGTGTAGCTCTGGTTGAAGCCGACCTTGGCCAGGGCACGCATCCTCGCCGCGCGGGTGAACGCCTCGGCCAGGAAGATCACGTCGGGCTCCACGGCGCGCACCTCCTCGATCAGCCACTCCCAGAAGGCCAGCGGCTTGGTGTGAGGATTGTCCACCCGGAAGATACGCACGCCGTGATCGACCCAGAACGTCACCACCTGCAGGAGGGCCTGCCACAGCCCGCGCCAGTCCTCGCAGTCAAAGTTGACGTTGTAGATGTCCTGGTAGCGCTTGGGTGGATTCTCCGCGTACTTCAGGGAGCCGTCGGGGCGCCGGTGAAACCATTCGGGATGCTCCCTGAGCCAGGGATGGTCAGCCGAGCACTGGATGGCGAAGTCCAGCGCCAGCTCCATCGAGTGCTCACGGGCCGCGGCCACCAGCGCGTCGAAGTCCTCCAGGCTGCCCAGGTCGGGGTGGACGGCGGTGTGTCCCCCCTCGTGCGAGCCGATGGCCCACGGGCTGCCGGGATCGCTGCGTGCGGCGACCAAGGCATTGTTCGCGCCCTTGCGGTTGGTCACCCCGATGGGGTGAACGGGCGGGAGGTAGAGGACGTCGAACCCGAGCTGGGCCAGCCGGGGCAGCTGGTCGGCCACCCCCCGCAGCCCGCCCCACGAGCGCGGAAACAGCTCATACCACGATCCGAAGCGGGCCCGTGGGCGGTCCACTTCGATCTCCACGGGGCGGATCAGCAGCGTCGCGGCGCTGCGATCGGGGTGGCGCCGGCAGGCGGCCAGCAGCTTCAGATCCAGGGCCAGCTCGACGCGCTCGTCAGCGAATCGATCGCCATCGGTGATGCGCGCAGCGGCTCGCTCGAGCGTCGCGCGGTCCTCGTCGCGGGCACGCTGTGCCGTTGCCCGCAGCAGGAGCGCGCCCTCGGAGAGCTCAGACTCCACGTCGGCCTGCCCGCCGGACAGCTTGCGCTCGAGCTCGCGCCGCCAGGTGGCAAAGGCCTCGGTCCAGGCCTCAACCAGCCAGCGCCAGCGTCCCTGCCGGTCCACGGAGAAGGAGCCTGCCCATGTGTCGCCGTCGACATGCCCATCGACGTGCTCCAGTGGTGCCTCGCTCCAGCCCCTTGACTCGGGGCCCCGAAAGCGCAGGACGGCGCGCAGCAGATCATGACCGTCCGCGAAGATCGTGGCCTGCACGGGCACGTCGTCACCCACGCAGGCCTTGGCCCGATGGCGCCCACAGTCCAGCAGCGGCCGGGGGTCCTCGATCTGTATGCGCGAGGGCGGCTTGCTCGTGGCGGGCGCAGTCACGAAGGTCGATCATTACCGATCTGCTCGCTTTCAAGCTCGATTGCCGTCCCCTGCGGGTAGCGTCGTCGCCAAGGTGGACTCAGAACGCGCCAGCGGAGTTCAGCTGCACCCGACGTCTCTGCCCGGAGGACGCTTGGGATCTGAGGCCTATCGCTTCGTGGACTGGCTGGCGGCCGCGGGTCAGTCCTGGTGGCAGACGCTGCCGCTGGGACCGCCGGACCGCTCGCGCTCGCCCTACAAGGCTCGTTCGGCCTTTGCCGCCTGGCGGGGGCTGCTGGCCGAGCCGTCGGCCTCCGTGTCCGCGCAGGAGGAGATCGCCTTTCGCGAGGCGCAGTCGAGCTGGATCTCTGACTGGGAGAGCTTCGCCGGCGGGCGTCGCGCGGTGCACGACCAGGTTCGCTTCGCGCGCGAGTGGGGTGCCCTGCGCTCCTATGCCGCCGAGCGCGGAGTGCGGATGATCGGAGACCTGCCCATCTACGTGGCCCCCGGTAGCGCGGACCACGTGGCCCATCCGGAGCTCTTTCAAGACGGCGAGCTCGCCGGCGCTCCGCCCGACCACTTCAGCCGCATCGGTCAGCTGTGGGGCAACCCCCTGTACGACTGGCCGGCGGCGCGCCGGCGCCACTATCGCTGGTGGGTGGCGCGCCTGCGCCGCACCTTCGAGCTGTTCGACCTCGCACGCGTCGACCACTTCCGCGGGTTCGTGGCCTACTGGGCCGTGCCGGCAGGTGCCCCCGACGCTCGTCCCGGACGCTGGCGGCGTGGACCGGGGCGCGCGCCCTTCGATGCCGCCGCGCGCACGCTGGGGCCACTCGCCCTGATCGCCGAGGACCTGGGGGTGATCACCGAGCCGGTGGAGCGTCTGCGCGACTCCCTCGACCTGCCGGGGATGGCGGTCATGCAGTTCGGCTTTGACCCCTCTGATCCCCTCTCTCCCCACCGCCTGCAGAACCACCGCGAGTACAGCGTGGTGTACACGGGGACTCACGACCACGACACGCTGTGCGGCTGGTGGCAGGGCACCGAGGTGGGTGTGCGCCGGTTGGCCGGGGCACACCTGGCGACACATGGGTTTGCCCACGACCCGCCGAACTGGGGCCTTATCCGACTCGCGTTCTCCTCGTCCGCCCGCCTGGCCATGGTCCAGGCACAGGACGTCCTCGGCCTGGGCAGCGAGGCTCGCATGAACGTGCCGGGACGCGCGACGGGAAACTGGCGCTGGCAGATGGGCCGCGGCGCCCTGACCGCAGACATGGCCCGGCGCCTGCGCGCGGCCACCGAGGAGGCGGGTAGGCTCGGCGGCCCGCGACCCCGTTGAGCGTCCAGAGCACCTACCGACCCTGTCGTCGCGGGCTCGTAGCCGTGGGCGACAGCATCACGGCGGGCGAAGGACAGGCCATGCTCGGCGTCGACTGTCGCTCCTGGGCGCTATGGCTGGCCGAGGCCCTGGAGCTGCCCTACACCAACCTGGCCCGCAACGGAGCGACCGTCGCCGACATGCTCGAGGAACAGGTCGCCCGCCTGCACGGCCCCTACGAGCTGGGATGCCTCTACGGCGGGGTCAACGACGTGCGCTCGCCAGACTTCGAGGTCGACGCCTACGAGCGCACCCTGACGAAGCTCGCGCGCCGGCTGAGTCGTGATTGCGACCATCTGCTCCTGGTGGATATCCCGCTCGACCTCGGGCGTCCGCGCGCCGGAGAATCAGTGCTCGAGGCCAACGCGGCCATCCGCCGCCTCGCCCGCACCGTGGGAGCCACCGTGGCCAGCACCGAGGGCCTGCACGGCTGGCGGCTGGTGATGCCCGACGCGGTCCACCTGACGGCCCTGGGTCAGGCCGAGCTGGCCGAGCGGGCCGCCGGCGCCCTGACCCTCGACGGAATCGGCGCGACGTGCAGCCCGCTCGCGCTGGCGGCCGCGGCCCACGGTCCTTGTCCGCACCTGCGCTACGCGCTCACCGGGCGGGCGCCCGCGACCGCGCGCGACCTAGCCCGCCGCATTCGCGAGGGCGTCTCGCGTTCAGACCATGCGCGACGGACCGCGTACGTGAAGCCGCGACCGCGGCTCAGCTCGCCGCCACGACCCTAGCGTGACGGAGAGGCGTCGGCGAGCTCGTCGTCGCCTTCTGTCGTACCCTCGGCTCCGCCGGACTGCTCCTGAGCCGCCTGGCGCCCGGGATGGTCGGGCGGAAGATCGTGGGGGTTGATCTCGTCGTGCGCCTCCGGGGTGTCGCCCACCGCGGTGTCGTCATCGGTGACCTCGGGCTCCCCGTCGTCCGCGGTCATGAAGGCGCCGGGCATGGGGTCGCCATCAGCGCGCTGCGACGGGAGCAGCGGCCCCGGTTCGCGTGACCGCCGTCTCGGGGGCGCCTGGATCCCGCTCGGGGAGCTCCGGTGAAGGCGGTCCAGTGGGATCCGCGGGGACGTCGGGCGCCGGGACATCCGGAGGCTCGGGAGCCGAAGGACCCTCCGGAGACGAAGGCACGGATGGCACCTCGGGGGCCGGGGCGATCGACGGCGAGCTCGGGTCGAACGGGGCCGAAGGCACCTCAGCCACTGGGGGACGAGGCATCCGAAGCCCCGGGGCGGTGACAGTCAGGTTCATCCTGCTGGAGATACCCGTTGGCCCCGGCGTCAAACCGCCCCTCCCCTGCCCGATCTGTGACCGACCTGCTCGGTCCGAGGCCGGGTCCGCGTTCACCCCTTCGGGCTCACCGCCGATGCGGGCGTTTGTGCGTTCCCGCGCTGGGGTACGCGCCTGGACGATGGGCGACAGCGAGGACAGCGAGGGCGAGCGGCAGGGCGAGTCCGGACGAGAATCTCTCCGCGAACGCGAGGGTGGCGCTGAACAGGATCGCGGCGCCGCAGGCTCGAGCGCGCCGGACGACCCTCAGGACGCAGGCCAGGAGCAGCTGGTGCGCGACATGGGAGCGCAGGCGGAGGACATGCAGGACAGATCCGACCAGCTTGCGAAGGACGTCGCCTCCACGCGCAGCGACTGGGAGCGGCGGCAGGCCGATGAGACCGTGCCCGGTGCGGTGACCGGCACAGCCGATCCCACCTACGGTGGGGCGACGCCGCCGAAGTCTGGGCACGAGGACGACGCCGAAGCCGACCCCGGCACCGAGGCGAACAAGGCCGCGGAGCGCGGTGGTCGCGAAGACTGACGGCCTGACGCGGTCACCGCGGAGGTCCGAGGGCCCGGGGGCGGTCTCTCAGCGCAGCGCCGCCTTCTCGCTGCCCTTGTACGCCAGCTGCAGCAGATCGGCGACCGTCACGGCGCTGAGCACGCCCGCCATGAAGCGGGTCACCCGCGGCGCGAACAGGAGGCCCACGGCCAGGGTGGTGGCGATCCACTGAGCCACGCAGAACGGGCATACGAGCAGTTCGCCGATGGCTCGCCGCAGTCCGGTGCCCTCGCGGGGGGTCTCCTGCAGCTCGCCGGGACCGCCATCGCCCTGCAGCTCGGTGAACGGCGAGCGCAGCACCGTGGTCACCTTGTCCTTGGTGAGTAGGCGGCTCACGCGCTGAGTGGCCACCGAGACGAGCACGACATCGTCGGGCCGCAGCCTCTCGGGCAGACGCTTCTGGCGCTTGGCCACCACCAACGCCGCGGTGGTAGCCGCAGCGTAGGAGGCGATGAGCGTCACGTAGCCGCGCAGCGGCCTGCTGCGGCGAAGGTCGACCTCCGGGGCGAGGCGATCACCGTCGACCTGGGGGCCATCCCAGGTTCCTGCCGTGCTCATGCGTCGTCGTCTTCCGCGCCCGACTGATCGCCGCGCTCGCTGTAGGCGCGCTCCTCGTCGAGCTCGCGATAGCCCAAGCGGTCGGCGTCGGGTTCCTCCCCGCGCCCGTCACCTGCGGTGCCACTCAAAGCCCCGGTCTGGTCGGGCTCGTCCTCAGTCGGGCGGGGCTGGCGGTCGTCGGCGGGCTCGGGCGTCGGCCTGAGGTCCTCCTGCGTGTCGTTGGATGCGTCGTGCTGCGGGATGGGTGATTCGGGCATCTGGTTCCTTTGCCTGCGGGGACTAGAGGGAGCGGGAGCCCAGTCCGCCGGTGAACTCCCGGACGCGCAGTGGGCCACCCGTGGAGCTGTCAAGCGGCGGGGTATCCATGCCGGCCCCTTCCCTGATGCCCGCGATGAGCTCCAGCAACGCGTCGCCGGCACTCACGTGCGGCTGCCAGCCCAGCTCGGCGCGTGCTCGGGTCGTTTCCATCAGCGGCACGCCCAGCGCCAGATCCAGCCAGCCCGGTGGCGTGGGCTGCAGCCGCGCGCGCCACGTAGCGTCGGCAGCGCCGCGCAGCACCCTGGCGGGAACGGGTACGGGACGGGCCCCGAGCAGGCGACCGAGGGTGGGGGGATCAAGCACGGGCTCGGCGGCGACGTTGAAGGGTCCTTCGACCTCGCGCAGCACCGCCTGACGGTAGGCCTCGGCCACATCCAGCGAGTGGACGGCCTGAAAGCGCAGCCGCGCCACGTCGGGCACCAGGGGAATGAGAGCCGGGCGCACCAGCGCCCGCGGAAGCAGCGGTCCGAGGAAGAGCCGTCGGATGCCGCTCGCCGCCCCGCGTTGAAAGATGAGCCCGGGGCGCAGGCGCACCACCCGCACACCGGGGTACTCCCGCGAGAAGGTGTCGAGGACCCTTTCCACCTCTGCCTTGTGGCGCGAGTAGAAGGAGGTCGGTATGCCGCCGGTGGGCCAGCTCTCGTCCACCGCATGATCCTTGGGGCCGGGCGAATAGGCGCCGACCGAGGACGCATAGACGAGGGTGCGTACTCCGGCTCGCTTGACGGCCTCGAAGACGCGGCGGCTGCCGTCCACGTTCACGGCGCGCGTGATGCGCTCGTTGCGCGAGGGCGCAATCAGCCAGGCCAGGTGCACCACCGCGTCGGCGCCGGCGAAGGCCCGCGTGAGATCGGCCGACGTGACATCCGCCTGCATCCAGGTCGTCTTGGGAAGCTGCAGCTGTGGCCGCCGCCGCGCCAGTCCGACGATGGAGTCGACCTGAGCGTCTTGGGCCATGGTGCGGACGACCGCGGTTCCCACGTTGCCGGTGGCGCCGCTGACGACGATGCGCATTCCGTCGCGCTTCCCGCGGGGCGCGCAGGTCAAACGCCTGAGCGTCGGCGTGGGTAGCGGGACGGTCGGCGCCCAGCCGGCTGGGCGATCGTGCATCCGCTGGCCCGAGCGCGCATCGCTGGCTGGCGGCTCGGGTATGCCACGGTGGTGGTGGACCACGCGGCGCGGCCGGCGCTGGTCGGTCACCTGACACCCAGCCTCCAGAGAGTCGAGCACGTGAGCGAAGCCCTGACCCAGCCGGTGTCTGAAGTAGCGCCTGGGGGGCCGGCTGCGTCTTCGGGGATGCCTGAGCGACGTCCCCCCTCCGACGAGCGCCAGATCGTTCACCTGTTCGAACGCTGGCAGCAGCACGGGGACGGGGGTGCTCGCGACCTGCTCGTGGAGCGCTATCTGCCCCTGACGCGCAGCCTGGCGCGACGCTACATGCGCTCCTCAGAGCCCTTCGAGGACCTGATGCAGGTTGCGAGCCTGGGCTTGGTCAAGGCGCTCGACCGTTTCGATACGGCGCGGGGCTATCGGTTCGCCGCCTTTGCCGTGCCCACCATCCTGGGCGAGCTGCGGCGCTACTTCCGCGACTCGGCGTGGGCGGTGCACGTGCCTCGCGGCGCCCAGGAACGCGCGCTGCGGGTGGAGGATGCTCAGCAACAGCTGACGTCGGCAACGGGGCGGGTACCGGCCGTGGCGCAGATCGCCCATTACCTCGAGGTGAGCGTGGAGGAGGTGCTGACCTCCATGGAGGCTTCTCAGGCCTACAGCACGCTGTCGCTGGACGCGCCCAGACGCACGGCCGGCGATGACACCGACTCCTATGGAGAGTCGCTCGGCAGCGAGGACGAGCGGTTCGCGCTGGTCGAGGCCGACGTGGTGATCTCCGATGCCCTGCGCCACCTGCCGGCTCGCGAGCGGACCATCCTGCACCTGCGCTTCGTCAAGGACCTAACCCAGAGCGAGATCGCGGCGCAGGTCGGCCTGTCGCAGATGCAGATATCGCGCCTGCTGCGTCGTTCGCTGGAGCAGGTACGCGCTTTCGCCGACGACAGTGTGCCGGGGGAGCCTCCGGCAGTGCCCTGACCCGTCGGTCAGCCAAATGGCGGTAGAGCCAACCTCCGCGGCGCGGGCTTCTGGACCTCGACTGGCAGCCGAGGTGTTCAACCTGCCCGTGGAGAAGATTCGCGCGGGGTACTACAGCGACGCCTACCTCAACCTCGCGCGACAGCTCCTGCGCGAGCAGAACCACCGCCCCCAGGTGCTCATGCAGGTCTTCCAGAGAAAGGATGCGTGCCTGGGAGGCATCGACGAGGCACTCGCCGCGCTGCGCCTGTGCACAGGCGAGGAGCAGGCGGGCACATGGCGGCCGGGATGGTCGGCACTCGAGGTACATGCGCTGCACGAGGGCGACCCGGTGGCCCCCTGGGAGACGGTGATGACGATCGAGGGCGACTACGCGCTCTTTGCCCACCTCGAGACCATCTACCTCGGCTCGCTTTCACGGCGCACCCTGGTGATGCGAAACGTGCACGACGTCGTGGAGGCGGCGGCCGGCAAGGCGATCCTTTTCTTCCCCGCGCGCCACGACCACTGGCTGGTGCAGACCGGTGACGGCTGGGCGGCGCATGTGGCGGGCGCGATCGGGGTGTCCACCGACGCGCAGGCCTCGTGGTGGGGCGGCAGAGGGGTGGGAACGGTGCCTCACGCACTCATCGCCGCCTACGGTGGTGACACCGTCTCGGCGGCGCGCGCCTTCGCCGGGCGCTTTGCGGGCGAGCTCGCGGTCACGGTGCTCGTGGACTACGACAATCGCTCGGTGTCCACCGCGCTGGACGTCGCCCGCGCGCTGGGCGACAAGCTCTGGGGCGTACGCCTGGACACGGCGGCCGACCTTGTCGATGGCGACCTGCGCGAGCGCCTCGGCTCCAGCGCACCGCCCGGGGTGACCCCCGAACTGGCTTGCGCCGTGCGCGAGGGCCTCGATGAGGCCGGCTCACAGCGCGTGCGCATCGTCGCCTCGGGCGGCTTTGATGCCGAGCGCATCGCACGCTTCGAGGCGGCCAACGCGCCGATAGACGCCTACGGTGTCGGTTCGGCGCTCCTGCGCGGAGCCAACGACTTCACGGCCGATGTGGTCATGGTGCAGGGGCGCCCGACCGCCAAGACTGGGCGCCGCTACCGTCCCAACCCACGCCTCGAGCGCGTGTACTGAGCGGCAAAGCTCAGTCGTCGGGCGGGGCGACCGTGGTCGAGCCGGTACGGACCAGGGTCTCGTATCGGCCCTGAGCGTTGAGGCGCACCGTGGTCCCCGACCACTCGCGCAGCGGGTGGGAGCTGCTGGCGCGAAGCTCGCGACACATGCGTCGGACCGCGAAGAAGACGCCAACCGGAACGATGAGCGCGGCGAAGCGGAAGAACCAGACCTGGCTCTCGTAGGGAATGCCCGCGCTGACCAGGATCCTGTCGGCCGAGCCGGCGACGAAGATCAGGGCGACCCACGCGAAGAAGGCCGCGCCGATGGCGGTGCGCCCCGGGTTGTCGCGCGGATGGTCGAGCAGATCGTGGCGCGCGCGGTCGCCGGTGACCCGTCGCTCCAGGACCGGCCACGCGTAGAGGACCATGAACACGACTCCCGGGAAGAGGATGCCTCCGAAGAACGGGTTGGGCACGATCGTCCAGCCGAAGGGGTGTATCTCCAGGGGCGGCATCAGGCGCAGGGCGCCGATCAGCCAGCCCAGATACCAGTCGGGTTGCGCTCCGTTGGTGCCCACCCACGGGTCAAAGGGCCCGTACTGCCAGATCGGGTTGATCTGGACCAGGCCCCCGAGCAGGAAGAGGACGGCGGCGACCGCGAACAGCAGGCCGCCGGAGCGCAGGGCGTAGCCAGGCCACATGGGCGTACCCACCACATTGTCCTCGCGTCGCCCGGGACCGGGAAACTGGGAGTGCTTCTGACGCATGATGATCGCCAGGTGCACGCCGATGAGCGTCGCCAGGGCCGCCGGGAGCAGGAACACGTGGGCGATGAACAGCCGGGGCTCGAATACGTTGGTGCCCGGAAACTGTCCTCCCCAGATCAGGAACGCGAGGTTGGCCCCGACCACCGGTATGGCCAGGGCCACGCCGTAGCCGATGGCCAGTCCCATGCCCGACAGCAGGTCATCCGGCAGCGAGTATCCGGCGAACCCCTCCAGGATCGCGAAGATCAGCATGGTCAGGCCGATGAACCAGTTGACGTCGCGCGGCTTGCGAAACGCGCCGGTGAAGAAGATCCGCATCAGGTGCACGACGATCGCGGCGACGAACACGAGCGCCGCCCAGTGGTGGGTCTGGCGGAACAGCAGACCGGCCGGGACGTTGAAGGACAGGTTCACGGAGGACTGAAAGGCCTGCGAGACCATCTGACCGTCAAGCGCGGTGAACGGCCCGCGGTAGACGGTCAGCGACGTGTCGGCGTCGAAGAAGAGCGCAAGGTAGGTGCCGGTGGCGATGAGGATCACGAAGGAGTACAGGGCGATCTCCCCGATCAGGAACGACCAGTGGTCGGGGAACAGGTAGCGCAGGGCCTGCCTGAGCAGAGGCGACGCGCCGAGGCGCTGGTCGACGAAGGTGACGGCGTCGAGGCCCTCTCGGTGTCCGTTGGCGGGCGGCTGCTCAGAGCTCATGACCGCGCCTGCGTGGGGCCTTCTTTGCGTACGCTCCACCACGCCGGGCCGATGGGCCCGGAGAACCCACCCATGGCGATCAGCGTCCCGTCGTCGCGGAGCGCGAGCGGCAGCTGAGGCAGCGGACGACCCGCGGGACCGAACTCGACCTTGGCCGCGCGCCGAACGTCGAAGGTGGAGTAGTGGCAGGGGCAGACCAGCGCGGGAGGCCGGGATGTCTGTTCGTTCAGTGGAGCACGGTAGAGGGACACCGCGCAACTGGCGTGGGTGCAGATCTTCGAGAAGGCCAGGATGCCCTGCGGCGCCCAGCCGACCCTTTCTCGTGGCAGCTGCAGCGTGGAGGGATCGACGCGCACGACCACCACCGGGGAGCCCAACTGACGCGGGTCGGCCCCCTGTGGGAAGGCGGTCAGGAACGAGCCCTGATCGATGTCGCGTGCCAGCAGCGGCTGGCCCTCCTCGCTGACCAGCGGCGTGCCCCGCCGCCACGGCGAGGTGTCGATCGTCTCACCGACGTTCGGCCCGAGTGAGAAGGCCGGGATCAGGGCGGCGGCCCCCAGGCCGGTACCAGCCGCCCCGGCCGCCGCGGTGAGCAGCCTGCGCCGCGAGACCCCGGCGGTGGCGTCGGTCACGTCATCGACGACCTCCCGGCGCGCAGGCTCGCGCTGCTCGGCCAGCCTGGGCCGCGCCTCGACCGCCGTCTCCCTGGGAAAGACACGCTTCGCGCCGTAGATCAGCGCGCCGGACACCAGCGCGAAGCCCAGCCCAAGGGTGAGCCCCAGCAGTTGCGTGTCGCTTCCGGCAAACGCGTAGACCAGGCAGAAGGCGAGGCCGAGCACGCCCGCGCCGCCTAGCAGAGCGGCCATCACCCGTTCGGCTGCGCGGCTGCTGGTGCTCTCGGTCCCGACGCCGGCCGCTCGCTCGACGGCCGGCGAGGGCTCCTCGCCGTAGGACGGCTTCCCCTCCGGCGACCGCCCATCCGATGCGCGGCCACGGCGCAGACGCAGGACCACCAGGAGCGCGATCAGCGGCCGCAGGATCCGAGGAGGTGGTGATCCCGGCGCGCTCACGGGCTGCGCTCTCCGATCACCCGAGCGACCAGCAGCAGGCCCGACAGGGCCAGCAGCCAGGCGACCATACCCTCGGGAATGGGGCCGATGTGCCCAATGCCCCAGCCGCCCCGGTCGACCGGATGGCGTGTGTAGAGCACGTAGCGGGCGATTGAGTTCAGCGTCTTGTCATCGACCTCTGACGGCGAGAAGCGCGGCATCAGATACGGTCCCACGCGCACCGCCTCGCCGATCTCCGTGGCGGTGGCGCTCTGCAGGGGCGGAGCGACGCTGCCGGTGACGATGCCGCCGCGGGCGATCACCTGGTGACAGCCGGCGCAGTGGTCTGAGAACGCCTTCATGCCGTCGGACAGGCTGCCCTGCTCGGGGCGCACCACCGGGATGGGCGGCCCGCCCAGGCTGGCGATGTAGGCCACCAGGGCGTTGATCTGCGGCCGCGGGTACGCGGGCTTGGAGCGCTCCGGGTAGGCCTTGGGATAGGGCAACGGCATGCGTCCGGTGGACAGATAGAGGTCGGGTGCTCGGGCGCCCACCCCGATCAGCGAGGGGGCTCGCCCGCTGATGCCGGCGGCGTTCATGCCGTGGCAGTAGGAGCAGCCGGCGACGAACAGTGCTCGTCCCTGCGCGACCTGGTCCGCGTTGGCGGCCGCGTTGGTGCCCGGCGTCGGTCCCAGCCCTGCCGGCGACGGCGAAGCGCTCGGGCGGCGTGAGTCACCCGCGGCTATGCCGTCCAGGCCGATGGCTCCACACACGATTGCCAGCGTCAGCAGGATCATCCTCCTCATGACCAGGCTCCTGCCAGCGGCTCGCCCGCTCGGGAGCGCTCCGCGTCCTCCCTGCGCTCGCGCACGCGCTGTCGACGTTCCTCCTCGAGCAGGCTTCGCCACGCCGACCGCAGGGCGATCGCCGCCATCGCCAGGGTGCCGGCGATCCACATCAGCGCTCCGGCCAGCCGCTGGTCGGCCAGCGCGGACACTCCCATCCGGGCGGCGGGCGCCGCGTACTGCATGTAGCGGGGGACCGCCTCGGTCTCCAGGACGACGCCGACCACGCTCATCAGCGGCATCGCGGCCATCAGGTAGATCAGCTGTCCCGAGCCGCTCAGGCGCCGGGGCACGGGACCCGGCGGAAGCACCACGGCCCAGAACAGCAGCGCGGCGCCGAGATACAGCAGATGCTCGAGGACGTGGACGGTCGCGTTGGTGACCGCCAGGCCATAGAGCGGTGTGAGGTGCGTGCCCAGCATGGCCACCGCCAGCGCCGCCAGCGCCACCGCGGGATGGGAGAGGACCCCCACCGTACGACCGCCGAGCAGCCGCGCCAGCGCACGCCGGCGGTGTCCGCTCAGCGCTCGCAAAGCCAACGTGACCGGGTTCCCGGCCAGCAAGAGGGGAGCGGCGACGAGCATGAGGATCTCGTGCTGGACCATGTGCACCGAGAGCAGGCGGTCGTCGTAGGTGCCGACGCCCGACTCGAGCGCGACCGCAACCGCAACGAGGCCGCCCAGGAACGACAGGCTGCGGCGCGGGGACCAACGCACGCCCCCTCGACTGGTCCCGGCCAGGTACGCCGCGGCCGTCAGCGCGAACGCGGTCGTCAGGCCGATGTCGACCCGCCATCCCAGGGCCAGGTCGCCCAGTCCAGGCGGCCTCATCGTGTGGCCTCCGCGGCCGAGGAGGTCCTGCCACCGGGCACCGTCGGCGCTCTCGGTTGGTCCTCGGCGACGCGTTCGGCCAACTCGGCGCGCTGCGCTCTGAGCTCGCGTACCAAGCCGCCCCCGGCCAGAGCAAGGCCCAGGATCCCACCGATGATCAGCCAGCTGCCGACGGCCGCGCCGGCCAGCATCGCGCACAGCGACACGCCGGCCAGCGCGGTGGACAGGCTGAGGGCGGGAAGGGCGATCGGCCGCTCAGCGAGGACGGGCTGCCGCGGCGCGAGGAGCCGATTGACCCCGAGGACCCCGACACCGATCAGGACCATGGCCACCCCGCCACCGACCTGAACGAGCACCGGCAGCGAGTCGCCTCCGAACGCCGCCTGGAGCGCACCCAGCAGGGCCAGCAGCGACCCCCAGAGCAACAGCGGAACGGCTGGTCGTCCGCCCGGGAGGCGACCTGCCCCGGATCGCTTCTGTACGTCGCCGGTCACCGAGCCTCCGGCGCAAAGCCCGAGCCGGCCGCCACCGCACGCTCGCGGAGGTCCAGTAGCGGCGCGTGGGAGCGGATCGGCGGCAGGCCGTCGAAGTTGTGCCGCGGCGGTGGGGATGTCGTGGCCCACTCAAGGGTGTGACCGTCCCAGGGGTCGGCGCCGGCCGGCCGCCGCGCTCTGAGTGAGACCACCACGTTGATGACGAAGACCACGATGGAGAGGGCGATCAGCGCCGCTCCCACGGTGGAGAGGATGTTCAGCCCCTGCCAGCTCGGCGACTCCAGGTAGGAGGCGACGCGCCTGCGCATGCCCTCGGCCCCCAGGATGAGCATGGGAAAGAAGGTCAGGTTGGCTCCGAGGGCCATGAGCACGAAGTGCACCTTGCCCCAGCCCTCCCGCAGCATGACCCCCGACACCTTGGGAAACCAGTGATAGACGCCGGCGAAGAAGCCGAACAGGCTCCCCGCGAACAGCGTGTAGTGGAAGTGCCCCACGATGAAGTAGGTCGCGTGGACGTCGTAGTTGAGCGGCGGGGAGCCGATGAACACTCCGGTGAGGCCGCCGATCAAGAACTGGACGATGAACGCGAGCGCGAAGAGCATCGCGGTTCGCAGCCGGATGCTGCCGCCCACCATCGTGGCGATGAGATCGAAGTACTCGGCGCCGGCCGGAAGCACCAGCATGGTCGAGGTGAGGGCAAAGTACCGGTTGGCCACCTGCCCGGTGGTGAACATGTGGTGAGCCCAGACGCTGGTCGACAGGGCGGCGAAGACCAGCATCGAGACGGTGAAGGCCCGGTAGCCGAAGAAGCGGCGACCCGAGTGCACCGATACCACCTCGGCCACCGCCCCCACGAAGGGGAAGAACATCACGTAGACGACCGGATGGCCGTAGAACCAGAACAGGTTCTGATAGTCGATCGCGCCTGCGTTCCCGACGAAGACCCCACCGAACTGGCGCTGAACCCAGAGCAGCCCCATGGCCGCCACCAGCACCGGGAAGGCCACGATCACCATCAGGCAGGTAACGAGCATGGCCCAGGTGAACGGCGCCATGCGCAGCATCGTCATCCCGGGCGCTCGCCGAGCGACGATCGTGCCCAGTACGCAGGCCGCCAGCAGCAGGCTGGCCAGGGTGGCCAGCATCACCCCGAAGATCCAGAACTCCATCCCGATCCCCGGCGTGTGCGGCGCGTCCGACAGCGGGTCAAAGGCCGTCCATCCGGCTGAGCCCGGACCGTTGGAGGTGAGGAAGCCGGCGTACATGATCAGTCCGCCGCCGAGCAGCAGCCAGAAGGCCAGTAGGGCCACGCGGGGCGCGGCGATGCCCGCGGCCCCCACCTGCAGGGGCACGAAGTAGACGCCCAGGGCCAGCGCGACCGGCGTCACGAACAGGTAGATCATGGTCGAGCCGTGCATGGTGAACAGCGCGTTGTAGGCGTTGTCGCCGACCAGCCCCGTGTCGGGGGTGGCCAGCTGGGCGCGGATGAGCAGCGCCAGCACCCCGCCGACCAGAAACCACGCGAAGGCCAGGCTCCCGACGCGCACGGCTACGCGCTTGTGGTCGGTCGCGCCGATCAGTCCCACGAGGCTCAGCGCAGGACTGCGCGCGGGCGCCGGTGCCGTGGCCGTGCTCATCCCGAAGCCCCCGTTGCCTGCCGCCGGCTCACCCAGGCACCGAAGTCGCCCGGCGACAGGACACGGACCACGAAGCGCATCTGGGTGTGGCCGAGCCCGCAGAACTCGTTGCAGGCTCCGCTGAGCTGGACGCCGGGACGGCCGAACACCAGATCGAAGCTCGATGTGTGGTCCGGGAACGCCTCCCGCTGAAAGCGCGTGTCGGGGATCCAGAAGGCGTGCACGACGTCCAGCGAGGTCAGGTCCACCTGAACGGTCTGACCGGCCGGAACCACCAGCTCGGGCGGCGCGCCACCGCTGCCCGACTGAGAGATCGCCTGCGCTGGGTAGTCAAAGCGCCAGCGCCAGTCGGCGGCCACCGCCCGGATGCGCAGCGCCGGCCTGGCGGCCCGGGCATCGACGCGTGACTCGGTGTGGTAGGTGGCCGCCAGCAGCACCACGACCACCCCAGCGAGCCCGAGCAGGTAGGCCGCCTCCAAGCGCGGCGCATCATCACGATCGGATACGCGGCGCCCCTCGCGGTGACGGAAGCGCACGACGATGAACAGCAGACCGAGTACGACGATGGCGAACACGAGCACCGCTATGGGGATGTAGAGATCGGCCAGCCGCCCGATCTCATCACGCGTGTCAACCACGGCGTGCCCTCTCTACGTGCCCTCGCCGCCACGCGAAAATGGGTTCGCTTCGCACCTCGCCCGGGCACGCTACCCGCTGGCGAGTCCTCATGCGCGGCTCCGATCGGGGGGTGTCTGAGCACTGACACTGACGCCCTGCGCGGTCACCGGCGTGTCGCTGCGCCACGCCCGGCACATCCCGCTTCGGCTCTCGTCGATCAGACGCGCGCAGGCCCGCAGGAACGCATCGTTCAGGCCTGAGTCGGGTATCGCGAGCGCACGCCCATCCAGGGGCTGGACGCCGTCACGCTGGGCCATGCTCGGTGACCGATCCGCGTCCCCGGTGACGTCTTCTTCCTAAGCGAGGTAGTCCATGGAGCAGAACGACCCCACGCCCTCCGACCAGCTACCGGAGGAGAACCCGGCCGACGTGGCCCCCGACGATCAGTCCCACCGCGGGCGAGAACGATCCGACGACGGCGAGGACCGCAAGTCCGACTCGCAGGACCGCCCGCAGGGCCAGGCCACGGGCAACCCGCACAACGCAGGCTGACGCCGAGCTGGCTCGGCTGGCTTTCAGCTCAGCGCGTGCTCGTCTTCCCCAGCGGCGTGTCGTCCAGAGCGTCAACGAGGTCGTCGAGCGACTCGAAGACGCTCGCGGCGCCCGCCTCGTGCAGTTCCTGTTCGGAGAAGCCGCCGGTCAGGAGCGCGAGCGTGGGCAGATCGGCGCGCTTGGCCGCCTCGCAATCCCACGTCGAGTCGCCAATCATCACCGCTTGGTCGGCGTCCACGCGCGCCATGGCCGCGGTGATCAGGTCGGGGTTGGGCTTGGTGGCCTGCACGTCGGCCGACGTGGTCCAGGCGTCCACGTCGCGTCGCGCCTCGAGCAGGTCCAGATAGTGCTCAGCCTCCTGCGGCTTGGCCGAGCTGGCCAGCACCAGCGAGCAGTCGCGAGCGCGCAGCTCGTCGATCAGGCGCCGAGCGCCGGGCATGAGCTCGACCTCCTCGATCATCGATAGGTACAGCGCCTTCTCGGCCGCCCGCAGGTCTTCGCCCTTTTCGCGCTCGACCTTCTCGCCGGCGAGGGATTCGATCAGCTGGTCGGCGCCCATGCCGATGTGGCGGTGGATGCGCCAGATCGGCAGCACCACGCCGTTCTGGCGGAAGGCGCGATACCAGGCCAGCGCGTGCTGATAGTTGGTGTCGACCAGCGTGCCGTCGATGTCCAGGATGGCCGCCAGGCTCATGAGACGGGCTGCAGGCTGGCCGGTGGGCTGCGCTCGGTGATCGGCTGGCCCGCCTGCTTGCTCTGAGAGCCGATCGTGGAGATCTGCGAGTTGGCCTGGTCGACCTCGCCCGTCGAAGCCTGGCCGCGACGGATGCCGGGGCCCAGGCCCCGGATCCGGGTCGCGAGCGCGGTCAGGGGACTGACCAGCCTGCGCAGCGTGGGACTGGACTGCGCGTCGCTGGCTGCAAGCTTGAGCTCGTGGTAGGTGAAGGCGGCGGCCAGGGCCCCCTTGATCAGGATCGCCGCCTTGCGCAGACCACCCGCCCCCGTGAAGGCGTGGTTCTTCAGGGGCTTGTAGATGTAGCGGTGAAAGGCGCCGAAGGCCAAGCCGGCGTGGAACACGAACTTGGTCTTGGCAAAGCTCGTACCCGTGGTCTGGGCGGCCCCACCTGAGCCCGGCGAGCCCGCCGGCGATGACGACGAGCCACTCGAGCCGCAGCCGGACAGCGCCACCAGCGCGACGAGCAGCGACACAGCAAGGATCCCGCGCATGCTTCCTCCTCCTAAGGGGTGGCTGACGGCTCTGAGCAACTACCCCGAGATGCGAGTAGCTGACGGTTACTCCTACCCACACTGCTCGTAGGCAACCTGCCGCCCCTGGGCCCTGCACCGCTGCTGCCTACGTGCGCGGCCCGCGAGTGTCAAGGCTCCAGTGGCGGACCACCCCACAGAAGCGGTTCGATCCGTCACGAGGGCTCAGGACGAAGCGGCTCACCGTGCGCTGTCCGCCCTCGTGGTCGCCGTAGAGCAGGTCGACGAACAGGTCGGCACCCTCCTGTGCGCCCTGCACCGGTGCCCGGAAGGGATCGCCCGTCTCGCGTACGGCGCCCTGCCAGAAGCCGCGGTCGCCCGCGGGCACATAGAGGTCTCGCTGCTGGCGGCGAAACTCCTCGGGGGAAGCGTGCTCGTTCTGCGTCGCTGGGCCCTCGGGCTGGCGCACATGCCAGGCGTGCAGCACGGCCAGCCCCGAGCCCGCGTTACGCAGGGGAATGACCATGTAGTGATTGCCTGCTTCCTCGGTGAGGGCCGCTTCCCCGCCGTGCACCGTGACGATGCGCCCGTCGCCGAACCTGACCTCCTCCGGCGGATCCTCGGCTCGGGAGGGGATGAGCACCGGGCGAAGGCCCAGCAGCAGAGAGCGCTCGGCCACGCGCGCCGAGCGCTGGGAGGAGCGCACCGAGGAGAAGGTGGCCACCGCCAGCACCAGGGTCCCCGCCCCCGTGCTCAGCGCGGCGATGGTCGACCAGTCGGCCATGCTGCGCGAGCTTATCTTCCTCCCGGCGGCGTCTGCGCGCTGCGCTGGGCGTGTCGGGCGATCGGCTCGCGTGTCCGACATGCTCATATAGGGACATGAGCGAGCCGGCCGTCGAGGAGCACTCCGTCGCGCCGGGCGCGAAATCGACCACGTCGGGGGCATCTGGCGCGCCTCCCCGCCCTCACTTGTCGGTACCCGCCCGGCCCGGCGGACGTCGCCACCGCCTGCGCCTCGAGCTCACCGTCTTCGTGGTGGGAGCGGCGAGCCTGGGGACCGAGATCGCCGCGGCAAGGCTGCTTGCCCCGTACTTCGGGGCCTCGACGATCGTGTGGGCCAACACGATCGCCACCGTGCTCCTGGCCCTCAGCGCCGGGTACGCGCTCGGTGGGCGGCTGGCCGACCGCCGCCCCAGCTTCCGCACCCTCGGGGCGGTCGTGCTGATCGGGGGCCTGCTGCTGGCCGTGGTGCCCTTCGTGGCTCCGCCCTTCCTGGATGCGGCGGGTCGGGCGCTGAGCAGCGTCTCGATTCAGCTCTTCCTGGGCTCACTGGCCGGGGTACTGGTCCTGTGCGCCGTACCCCTGGTGCTGATGGGTGCAGTGGCGCCGCTCGCCCTGCGCCTCTCCCTGGCTCAGGTGCAGGGGGCCGGGCGGGTGAGCGGCCGTCTGTCGGCCCTCTCTACGCTCGGCGGCCTGGTTGGCACCTTCCTGGCGGCGCTGGCGCTGATTCCCGGCGTGGGGACGCGGGCGACCTTCCTCATCTTCTCCCTGTCGCTCGTCGCCGTGGCCGCGCTGTCGCTGCCCGCTCGCTTCGCGGCCACGCCCCTGTTGGTGGGCGCGGCGTTGGCGTGGCCCACCGGTCACGCCGCCAGCACGCAGGATGGACGCATACTGCTCGAAGCCGATACCTCCTACCAGCACGTGCGCGTGATCGCCCGTCCCGACGGCGAGCGGTGGCTGGAGCTCAACGAGGGGCAGGCCATCCACTCCGAGTGGAGTCCCCACTCCTACCTGACCGGCAACTACTGGGACGACCCGCTGGTGCTCCCCCTGGCCGCCGCCGGTCAGCCGCCGCACCGGGTGGCCATCCTGGGGGATGCTGCGGGCACGACCGCGCGCGATTACGGTCACTACTTCCCCGCCACCGCCGTCGACGCCGTCGAGCTCGACGGTGAGCTCACCTCGATCGGGCGGCGGCTGTTCGGGCTCTCAGGACCTCGCCTGCACACCGTCACCGCCGACGCCCGTCCCTTCCTGCGCGCGGCTGGGCCGAGCTATGACCTGATCGTGGTGGACGCCTACCGCCAGCCCTACATACCGTTCTACCTGACGACACGCGAGTTCTTCGGAGAGGCCGCCCGGCGCCTGAGCCCGTCCGGGGTGGTTGCGGTCAACGTGGGGCACCCGCCCGCCAGCGATCAGCTCGAGCGCGTCGTCACCGCGGGTCTGCGCTCCTCGTTGGCCCGGGTGATGCGCGACCCGGTCGATGACACCAACGTCTGGGTGGTGGCGGCTCGAGGCGAGCTGTCAGCGCAGCGGATGGGCGCCGCCGCCAGCGCCCTGAGCCCACAGCTGCGCCCACTGCTTCAGACGGTCGCCGCGCGCCTGGCGCCCTCCACGCGTCCCGGGCGGCTGTTCACCGACGACCGAGCGCCGGTCGAGTGGCTGATCGACGCGTCGCTGGCCAGCTACGCCGGCGGCGCCCGCTGATCGGATGGGCGTCAAAGCTCCTCAACGGCCAGCAAGATTGTGAGGAAACGATAAAAAGTGCCCCTGGTCGCTGTCGCGGCCGCCTTTGGCCGGGTGAGAATGCGGTAGCCGACGTGACGCTGGCTACGGTCACGGACAGCACGCGCACGGGCGCTTCCCCTTCACCATCTCGGCCGCCAACCTGCGCCAGACCTACGGCTCTGTGCTGCCACCCGGGGTGTCGGCGGGCAAGGGCGGCTCGCACACGGTGCTGCTGATCCTCGCCGCCGTGGCGCTGCTGGGCGCCGGCTTCGGCGGCTCGCACCTGCTTCACCGCCGCCGAAGGGTGCAGGGCACCTCTGGGCAGCCGCCCCGCATCACCGGCTGAGACGCAACCCACCCGCCAGGCCGCAGTACCACTCTCCGCCGTTTCTGCCGTTGTGCTCCGGCAACGGGCAGGCCTCTGAAGGACACAGGGGCGCGCAGCGGCCATCCGACGGCTGCGGCCGGCGCACCTGGCACCATGCCCGGATGCCTCGACCTGCCTCACCGTCCACCTACCGACGCCGACGGCGCCTGTTCGGCCTGGGGGCGCTGCTGGTGGTCGTGCTCGCGGTGGTGCTCGTAGCCCGCGGCTCGGGCTCGCACCCGGGCTCGACCGGGACCGGCGGCCAGGGCGCCGCGCACGGGGCCGCGACCGCCGGGGCGCGCGCCTCGCACCGTTCCGGTTCGACCCCGGGCGTGCCGTCGCTGACGGGCATCCCGGTAGACCGCTGGCTGACCCTCGGCTCGTCGACACTGTCGCGCGGTGAGGTGTCGGCGGCGCGGGTCGGAAGCTCCGCCTACGTGGTCGGCGGCTTCTCGGCCGCGAGCGGTGGCCAGAGCAGTGCGGCCGTGGAGCGCCTGGACCTGGGCAGCGGTCGCTGGAGCACCAGCGCCCCCTTGCCCAGGCCGCTCAATCACATGAGCACCGCGGGCTACGGCGGCGACCTGTACGTCGTGGGCGGGTACTCCCAGGCGGCAGACACCAGCGCGGGCGCCGTGCGCTCGTTCTGGAAGTTCTCACCGGCGACGGGCCACTGGACGCAGATGCCCGACGCCCCGGTGGCCCGGGCCGCCGCGGGAGCGGCCGTGATCGACCACCGCCTGTACGTCGCCGGCGGGCGCAACGACGCGAACAGCACGCTCTCCAGCCTTGCGGTGTTCGACTTCGACTCGGGCCGGTGGTCATTGGGTCCACCACTTCACCACGGCCGCGAGCACGTGGCCGCGGCCGCCGCCGGCGGAGTCCTGTACCTGCTGGGTGGACGTGCCCTGGGGCAGGGTAACTTCACCGACGTGGAGCGCTACCGCCCCGGGGACTCGGCGTGGCAAAGCGTCGCGTCCATGCCCGTGGCGCGTGCCGGCTTTCAGGCCGTGGAGGCCAGCGGAAGGGTGGTCGTGGTGGGAGGCGAGGGGCCCGCCGGGACCATCGCACAGGTCGACGCTCTGGACCCGGCCACCGGCCGCTGGAGCCAACTGCGCTCCATGCCCACGCCGCGCCATGGCCTGGGCCTGGTCGCCGACGGCCCCCTCGTGTGGGCCATGGAGGGCGGCCCACAGCCGGGCCTGACCACCTCACGGGTGGTCGAGCGCCTGCGCGTGCCCTGAGCACGCGTCTTTGAGACGACGTCCGGCGCGCCGGGGAGGAGCTTCAGCGCGGCGGCGGCGGACTCGTACACGCGCCGAGAACACCGCTCTTGCGGCCAGATGAGGGCCGCGGCGATCAAGGCGGCACGGCGCGCCGACGATGGCGCCTGGCATGCCCGTCCGCCGTCTACTGCTCACCGTCGCACTTGTGCTCGTCGCGGCCGCCGCCATCGCGGCAAGCAGCGCGGGTGCGAGGGCGATGCGCCCGCTGGCTCGGGCGGCTGGCCCCGCCGCTCGAGCTCCGCACGGGCGCGGCCATGCCGCGCCTGCAACGCCCGCGCACGCGTGCATCGCGGCCGCCGGCGCGGACGCGGGCGCCGTGCGTGGCCGGCTCACGCGTGCGTCGTGGGCCCCCATCGCGGACATCGCCGCGGGCGCCGGGGGCACAGACACCCCTCAGCGCCGCCCAGGCCGGCCCGATCGCCATCCCGGCGCCGAGCCCACCCGCCCCCTTCCCGCCCTCAGCGCCGACCGCGTGCACGGTTACCGACCTGGTTCCCGTCGACGCCAACCTCGCCGCGGTGAACGCCGCGACCCTCTGCCTGGTCAACCGCGAGCGTGCGACCAGAGGGCTGAGCGCGCTGATCGATCAGCCTCAACTCGCCCAGGCCGCCCTGCGCCACGGGCAGGACATGATCGCCCGCAACTACTTCGACCACCAGGGTCCGGCGGGTGACACGCCCTTCAGCCGCATCCGTGACTCGGGCTTCATCCCGGCCGCGTCCACCAGCTTCGAAGTCGGCGAGAACATCGCCTGGGGCAGCGGGGTGCGAGCGACTGCGGCCGAGATCGTGGCTGCGTGGATCGCGTCTCCCGAGCATCTGGCGAACATCCTGGACGCCAACTACGTCTACAGCGGCATCTCGGTCGAGCCGTCGGTACCCGCCGCCGTGTCAGCCGGTGAGGTGGGCGCCACCTTCACGCAGGACTTCGGCGTCACCTCAGGGCCCTAGCGGAGCGTGAGCGGACGGCGCCATGGCGCCTTCCGGTGCGTCTGCCGTCAGCGCCGTGTGCCGCAGTGAAACGAGCATGGCGCCAGCGGCCGCCGCTCCCACCAGGGCGGCCAGCCAGCACAGCACGAAGCCCGCCCGCGTGCCCTGGGAGGCCATCAGCGCTCCCGCCCCGGCCGCCCCCGCGGCGGCCCCGCCATTGGTCACCGACACCACCCAGGAGAACGCGCGCGTGCGTTGCCCGGCGCGGGCGTCGCGATCGACCAGGGCGTAGAGCACGATGAAGAGTGGCCCCAGCACCGCGCCGAGAAGGATGAGCATGAAACCGAGCACGATGATCGAGCCGGCGAACATGGCCGGAGCGGTGCACAACGCGAGCGCGCCGGTGAGAGCAGCGAAGCGCCGCTCCAGCGCGGCGCGGTGTTGTCTCGCCCCGTAGAGCAGTCCCCCGAGCACGCTGCCCGCGGCCAGCAGGGCCAGCAGCAACCCGGCGTCAGCCGGTGAGCCGTGGGCCTGGGCGAACACGGGCACGGCCACGTCCACGCACCCCATGGCCGTGGTCACCCCGCCCATCACCACCAGCACGGGCACCAGACGCCCGCTCAGCCGTCGGCTGATGGCCTTCGCGCCCCCAGCCTCATCGGCGGGCTGGTGCCACCCCTGCGCCGCCGCCCCGCGTGCCAGGGCCGAGGTGGCGGTGCCCAGGGACCCGAGTGCAGCCACGATTGCTGCCGCGCCCACGGCGGCGGCCGGTGAGGAGATGGCCACGAGCACGGCCACGGCCACGGGGCCGATCACCAGGGTCGACTCCTCCAGCGCGGAGTCCGCTGCGTAGGCCCGCGGCAGGCGGGTGCCGTCCTCTCGCAGCCACAGGCTCCAGATCGCCCGCCCGAAGGGCCCGAGGGGGGGAATGAACAGGCCGGCGAGGGCGGCCGTCCCCACCACGAGGGCCACCGAGCGTCCGCTCAGCCCGACCACCACCAGGGCTCCGAGGGCGACTCCGAAACCGGCCCCGAAAACGGCCAGGGGCAGGCGGCCGTAGCGATCGATCAGGCGCCCACGCACCGGGTGCAGCGCACCGGTGATGCCGAAGGCGCCCAGGGCGGCGCCGGCTGCGGCAATCGAGCCCGTCGAGGAGCGTAGGAAAAGGACCAGGGCGAGCGGCACCATGGCAAACCCCGTGCGCCCGGCCAGCGATGCCGCCAGGAAGGCGGCAAAGCGGCGATCACGCCAGAGGAACGCATAGGCCTTGCGCACGAACGGCGAATGATGGCGGGCGCGCCGGCTGGTTGCCGCGAGCGCGTGCGCTCAGACGCCCGCGTCGACCCCGCTCGCGAGCTCCTCGACGACCTGATCGCGGCTGTTGGTCTCGATTGCGTGGGTGACCCCGATGATCAGGGCGAGGGGCCACTCGATGAGCTCGAAGGCCGCCATCGCACCCAGCCCGGCATACCAGGCGACCCTGGCCACGCCCGAGTCCACCGCGGAGCGCTTGGGCTTGTTGTGTCCGGGCTGGGACTGCTGTCCAGAGGAGCGCTGCTGGGCCATGGTGTCTCCTTCTTTCAGTGCGGCGTGGTTGGTCAGGTGGTTGCGGCGACCCAGCGGCGCTGGGGTCCGACCGTGTACTTCAGGTCGCGGGCGCAGCCCACCGCGCGGGGGGGACAGTTCGGCTTGACCACGTGTCGGCGGTGGGAGTCCGCGGCGCGAGCTCGGCCGAGCGGCGCAACTGAAGCGGCGCGCCCGAGGGCTAGGCGGTCTCCTGGGAGCTGCTCCAAGAGGTGAAGCCGGATGTGCTTGAGACCCGCCACGAGTCGCGCGGAGAATACAACCCGGGCGCAGGGGCTGAAAGCGCCTGCCTAGTGAGCTCGATCGAGCAGCAACGCGCCCGCGGGAGCATCGCGCTCGCCCGACCGCGCTTCGGCGAACGTCACCAGCCGGCGGCGGCGCTCATCCCACAGCTTCAGCCGCACGGCGCGCAGGCCGTCCCACAGCGAGATGGTGGGCACGCCGTGGAAGATGGGGTTCTCGTCGTGCGCTCGCTGCAGGTTGTAGTTGGGAATGCGCGCGCTGAGGTGATGGATGTGGTGCAGGCCGATGTTGCCCGAGAAGAACTGAAGCACCCGCGGCAGCTTGAGGTAGGAGCTGCCCCGGAGCGCGGCGTCGGCATAGCTCCAGCCGTCGGTGCTCTGCCAGTAGGTGTCCTCGAACTGATGTTGGACGTAGAACAGCCACACCCCCGCCGAGCCCGCGAGCAGGACGGTGGGCAGCTGCACCAGCAGGTACTCGCGCCAGCCCACCAGCAGGCACAGCCCGCCCACGAGCACCGCCAGCGCGAGGTTCGTTCCGATCACGCTGCGGCGCAGGCGAGGACGCATCGAGCGCGACACCAGGCGTGGGCCGATGACCAGCGCGAAGAGGGGCCCGAGGCCGAACATGACCAGCGGGTTGCGAAACAGGCGATATCCGAGCCTTGCTCCCCACGTCTTGGCCATGTACTCGGCCACGGTGAGGGTGGGCACGTCCCCGACGCCGCGCCGGTCCAGGTCACCGGCGGTGGCGTGGTGCACGACGTGGTTGTGCCGCCAGTTGGCAAACGGCGCATAGACGATCAGACCGAGGGCGACGCCGAGGATGCCGTTGGCACGCCGGGAGGAGAGGTAGGAGCCGTGAGTGCAGTCGTGAAAGAGGATGTAGGTACGCAGCAGGAAGCCGGCCGCCGGGATAGCGAGGGCGAGCACCACCCAATAGGAGACGCCGAGCGTCATGTACATCGCCACGGTCAGGGCCACGTAGGGCACCACCGAGGTGGCCAGGCCAGCCATGCTGCGTCCCAGGTGCGGCTGGCTGTAGGGCTCCAGCGCCTCGCTCCAGAAGGGCCGCTGCCGAACCGAGGGACCGCCCGGTGACGTCTGCGGCTGCGGGACCGCGCGGGGCGGCTCGTGCTGCACCTCGGAGCTAGCGACGGGGGACGCCTGTAGCTGCGTCGATCCCGTCCCGCGTGGCGTAGGAGCGCCTCCGTCCGAGCGAGGGCTTTCCATTGCGCCTTCTCCTCCCCGGTCCTGGGAACCCCCGTCGTGAGGGTCGTCAGTCCCGATATGTGTGCGACCAGCATGACAGGGCGCGAGCCGGTCCTCAAGCGCGCGGTCGGCGCAACGTCCGCGCGGCTCCGCCCGGTCTCCCACCGGCCCACGACCTCGCCGACTGTGAAAGGATCGCCTGCGGGTAAGGATGCGCCAGCTCACCAGCCTAGACACGCAGTTCCTGGCCCTCGAGAACTCGCGCCAGAGCGGGCACGTGGCGGGCGTCGCCGTGCTCGATCCGGCGACCGTGCCCTCAGGGACGATCGACGCCGGCGACATCAAGGCGCTGATCGTTGACCGCCTGCCGCTGCTGCCCCCGTTGCGCTGGCGCCTCGCGGAGGTGCCCCTGGGACTGGACTACCCCTACTGGGCCGACGACCCGGATTTCGACCTCGACTTTCACGTGCGGGAGATGGCCCTCCCCTCCCCCGGGTCCGATGCTCAGCTCTCCGAGCAGGTGGCACGCATCACCTCGCGACCGCTGGACCGAGGCCGTCCCCTGTGGGAGCTCTACGTCATCCACGGACTGGCCGGCGGCCACGTGGCCATGCTCACCAAGATCCACCACGCGCTCATCGACGGCATGTCCGGAGCGGAGATCATGGGGCTACTGCTCGATCTGGGACCCGACGGCCCCAAGCTGCCTGAGGAGCGTCCCTGGAAGGGGGGCACCGACCAGATGCCGGGCACCGCAGAGCTGCTCGCGCGCGGCGTCATGGGCATACCCCGCTACCCGCTGCGAATGCTCAGGGCGCTGCCCAAGGCGGTACCCAACCTGCAGGACACCCCCTTCGGCACGCTTCCCGGCGCAAGCTTGCTGGGCGGCCTGGCCTCGCAGGCCCGCAGCCTCCTGGGCGCGCCCTCCATCGACCGCGGCTCCAACCGGTACACCGCCCCGCGAACCTCCTTCAGCGGACGCATCTCAGCGCACCGGCGCTTTGCCTTCGGTCAGCTCTCCCTCGACGAGGTCAAGGCGATCAAGAACCAACACGGCTGCACCGTGAACGACGCCATCGTCTCCATCTGCGCCAGCGCGGTGCGCCGCTGGCTGCTCGAGCACGACGAGCTCCCCGGCGAGCCGCTCGTGGCGCAGGTGCCCGTGTCGGTGCGCAGCGGCGAGGAGATCGGCACCTACGGCAACCGCATCCTGCTCATGAGTGCCCCGCTGTTCACCAACGTGGCCGATCCCGTCGAGCGCCTGAACCGCACTCACGAGGCGCTCAGTGAGATGAAGGATCGCCACCGGGCCCTGCCCGCCACCCTCCTCCAGGACGCCAACCACTTCATTCCGCCGGCGGTGTTCGCGCGCGCCGCCCAGCTCACCTTTCGCCTCTCATCCAGCGGTGCCGCCCACCCCACGTGGAACCTGGTCATCTCCAACGTGCCCGGTCCCCAGATTCCGTTGTACTGCGCTGGAGCCCGCCTGGTGGCCAACTATCCGGTCTCGGTCATCACCGACGGCATGGGGCTGAACATCACCGTGATGAGCTACCTCGGCCATCTCGACTTCGGCATCGTCGCCGACCGCGATCAGATGCCCGACGTGCACCGCCTGATCGGGTGGCTGCGCGAGGGCGTGGCCGAGCTCAGGCTACCGGCGCCGGGCGAGCCCGCTGACAGCGCGAAGGCCGAGAAGCGTCTGGCCCCCAGCTGACTCATTGGACGCGGCGAGAGCCACGTCCCGGCGAACGACCGCGCTGTCGCCTGGTCCTCACCTCGCGCGTCTTGGGCCGGGTCTTGCTGCAGCTCACGTAGTGACGGACGGATATGCGTCGCCTACCACTCGAGTCCATGGTCTGGATCCGAACCGTGTGGCGGCCGCGGACCCGAGCGGGCAGGAGCAGGAGGCGCAACCGCAGGCCGCGTCGCGAGAGAACGAGCCGCCCGTCGACGTAGAGACGCGCGCGCACCACGCGCGCGCCCGCAGTGGCGTGGAGAACGAAGCTCCGCGACGGCTCACGCGCACAGCCCCCCTTGCCGCCTGACCCCGAGCCGCCGCCTGTCGTCGTGCCGCTGCGCCCCGAGCGACCCGCCGGACAGGCGAGCATCACGTAACAGGCCAGTGGCGGCTCGGAGAACACCGTCGGCGAGGCCGATGTCTCGTCCTCGACTGCCGCGCGCGTGGCGTCGGTGGGAAAGGTTGCCGGGTTGACGCCCGGCATGAACTGGGCCAGGCAGACGCTGGAGGGGATGTCGGCCTCCACCGCCGGACCGGGGTGAGAGAGCGCATCGATGGCCAATGCGTAGGCGACCGGGTCATACGTCCCGAGGCCGAGATGCTCGGTGTGGTCCAGCGGGCAGACGTCCTGGACCTCGGAGTTCGTGACCTGTCCGCCGTCGCTCGGCAGTGTCCCGGCCGGGATGTCCTCCTCGTCAAAGCGCGAGAGGATCACCGAGTAGGAGATCCCCGGAAAGGTCTCGCGGCGGCTGTTCAGCGCTCGTAGGAAGTTCGAGCCGCTGGCCTGCTGCGCGTCGGCCGGCGAGCAGCCGGTGGCGCAGGTCGCGTGCGGGAGGACCGAACCGTTGTTCGAGGGCGCGATGCCGATCAGGTCGTCGACCATCGATCGCGTGTCCGGCCAGAAGCGCAGCGCCCAGCGCGGAACCATCCCACCCTGGCTGTGACCGATGATCGAGATCCGCCGGCCCGCCCGGGCGTACACCGAGCGGATCGAAGCCACCAGGTACTCCCCGGCCACCTGAATATGTCGCCGTTGGCGCTCTCGGGGAGCGTGACGGCACACCACGGGATGTGGGCCGCCGTGAGCGCCGGCTCATAGTTCCAGGAGAACTCGGCCTGAGGGGTGGAGCCCGATCCGGGGACCAGCAGCACGGGAGCCCGGACGGCGTGGTCTATCCCCTGGGTGCAGCTCAGCGCCGCGGCGAGGGTGGCGGCGGGGACGTCGAGGTCAGGACCGGGATGATCGAGCGGCGCGTAGTCGGCATGCGCGACCACGGGGGACAACGCTGACGCCGCCACCGCGAGCAGAAGCGCAATTCAAAGGCGCACCAGGCCATCATGACCGCCGGCCGGCGACCGCGCGCCATCTCTCAGCGGTCGCGCCGCCGGACGCAGCGCTCAGACACCGGGCAACGCCGACGTGACGCGTGGCGCAGGAGCAGGTACGGGCGCGGGCGCGGGCGCGGGCGCGGGCGCGGCATGCATAGAGTAATTTCTATATGTATTGCGTGATGTTTTGCTTGCACTTGAGCTGCGGAAGGCGTACGGTCGTCGTGTCCCATCGAGTAAGGACTGCGACGAAAGGGCCCGCGACATGACTCCTCCCTCAGGCAGCGAAAACGGCAAGAAGGACCGCTGGACGTCAGGCGTCACGCCCTACGCGGAGATGGGCTTCTGGAACCCCGACTATGAGCCCAAGGACACCGACGTCCTGTGCGCCTTTCGCATCACTCCCCAGGAGGGCGTCGACGCCATCGAGGCCGCGGCCGCCGTGGCCGGCGAGTCCTCGACCGCCACTTGGACGGTCGTGTGGACCGACCGCCTGACCTCGTACGAGCACTACCAGGCCAAGGCCTACAAGGTGGACGAGGTGC
>JAABUQ010000589.1_pt1 | contig 85175 bp, 78 predicted proteins | sample 5560001 | NCBI WGS metagenome assembly JAABUQ01 (sample SAMN10711888, study PRJNA513371) | rock metagenome | isolation source: Antarctica rocks | place: Antarctica: Victoria Land, Finger Mt nord | collected 2015-12-18 | reverse complement strand
GCGATCCGCGAATATATCGTCGATCACAACGCCGCACCAAAGCCGTTCATCTGGACCGCGACCGCAGACTCCATCTTCGGTCGCATCCAATCTTTTTGTGAACGGACTTCAGGCGCAGCACACTAGCTCAATACTTTCATGTCATCGAAACGGCAGGCGACGGCAACTTCTTTCCGCGCTGGGAGAAGATCGACGCGAGCATCGGCAAGCATTTGATCGCGCAAGAAGTTCCCGTTCATTACCTTTTCAACTTCAGCCGCGATCGAATGTCGGCCGCGGTAGAACTCGGAATCGCCGACGCGAGAGAGTATTGCCGGGGACTGGAACCAAAGTCGTTCGCATTACAGGCATCTCCGGCCGTATCCGCTTCGGCCCGCCCGACGAGCGTTCGCTTCACGGAAACGATGACCGGACGAATCTTCCTTAAGGGCGGCACGAGTTATACAGCGCATCGCGTCAGCTTAACCTTATACGCGAATATCGACGACCTGGAAGTCTTCATTCGAGACCCGCGGCACGAGGCTCGAGCCGATGGTAAAATCCGAATCGGACGCAAGATCTTTTCGTGCAGCGGTACGCTTGCGATTCTCATCGATCGGCGCATCGGAACGACGATCGAACCCGGTCACAAACGGTTCGTTTACGATCTCGGCTACCGCAACACCAGCGGCGCCATCGATCACTTTTACGGCACGAAATACTGCGACAGCGATTCCCCAAAAGGCGTGTGGCACGACACCACGACCGCATACTTTTACCTCGCCTCGCGGGAAGACGAGAGCGAGCGGCGGCTCGGCGCGGGAATCCTCCGCATCAGTCCACTTGGTTTCGTGCGCGAGCTCTTGTCGCTCCGGGCTCGCGACGCGGGTCCCTTCGGTGCAGTCGCGGCGCTGATGCGCTTCTTTCGATTTTTCGTCGCGCAGTGCTTCGACACGTATTGCCGCAACATCATCGATTACGGCCCGTTTTGAGGACGTCATGTTCGACATTGGAACGCTCACCATTCGTCGCGAGGCCCTTCTCTCCAGAATCGCCGCCGCCAATCCAAAGATTCTGGCGCTCGTGGCCCCGGCGGGATTCGGTAAAACCTCGCTCGTGCGACAGGTCCTCGAAGGACGTGCGAACGTAGGCATCTGCGATTGTACGAGGATCGCCGACGAGATCGACTTTGCTCGGCGTATCGTTCCGGCCCTCGCCGACGAACACCCCGAACGTGCCGGTACCCTGGCGCAGACGGAGTCCCTTCTCGCCGAGGGGGCGATGTCGTCGAACGAACGTCTCGCGCTGGCGCTTGCCGCGTGGCGGGCCCGGTCGAGCAGCGGTACGTTCGTATTTGAAAACGCCGAGCACCTGACGATGCCCGCTGCACGCGACCTGCTCGCCATGCTCTTGGCCGAGTGTCCGCAGCCACGCTCGATCGTGATCTGTTCCCGAGCCGCACTGCCGATACACCTCAGCCGCTTCGCTGCGCCTCATCGCATCCTCACGTTGCGCGCAGCCGATCTCGCCATCGAAGAAGACGAGCTCCGCAAGGCGTTACATAGCTCGGGCGTGTCCGAAGACGCGATCGACCGCGTTCACTCGGTCTCTCAGGGCTGGGCGATAGCGGTATTTCTGCTCGCGCGTTTTGCAAATGAAGGACGCCTCGACGACCTTTTAAATCGACTCAACGACGTCGCGTTCGAGGATCTTCAAGACTATTTGGCCGAGCAAGTACTGGGTGCGCTTGACGACGACGTCGCCGACGCGCTCTTTGCCGCGGCGTGCATTCCGAACGCGACGCGTGCAGATATCGAGTACTCGGCCGCACGCGGCTGGAATTTCGTCCGCTTTCACGACTTCGCGCTCACGTCGCCATTCGTCAGCATCTCTGCCGATGAAACGTATATCGTTCACCCGCTTCTCGGCTCGACGCTGCTGCATCTACGGTCTGCTTCTCGCGAACGGGTCTTATGCGAAACGGCGGAAGAATTGGAAGCGGAGGGAAAGTACCTGCGTGCCGCCGAGCTGCAGCTCGAGCGGCCCAATCTCGAGGAAGCCGCCCGAGTGCTCGAGCAAGTGTCGGTGGCCGAACATCATGCACCTTCGATGCGTTACGCGCACGTGTTGGCCTCTTTAGGCCGTTCGCTCGTGAAGAGGCATCCCACCCTTTGGGCGACGAGCGCCGTGTTGCAGATGTTCTCGACGAGCAGCCAACAGCTCTTTGCAGAGAACAGCGAGATATGGCAATCCCTTGGGCCGGAGACGGCGCTGCAAAAGCGTTATTACATTTTTATAACCAGAGTGCTGCTCTTGATATATCTGGGAAGGTTTCGAGAGGCGGAGGCTCTGGTTGATGCCGTGGCTCCGCGAGAGTCGCTTGCAATCAATCCCGCCACGGCACTGGACGGTTACGCTCTGTACCTGCATGGAAACCTCAACGCGCGTGCCGGCCGGCTCGCGCTGGCGCAGCGCGATCTCGAAGCTGCGTTGCCCCTGGTCAAGGGAATGGACATCCTCGGCTCGGGCGCGCTGATGATTCTGGGTGCCGATGTGGCGCGGGCCCTCGGCGATCGCTCTAGCGAGCGCGAGCTGCTCGAACAAGCAGTCCTAGTCTCGCTACCCTCTGAGCTGGAAAATATCATCGCGCAAAGAGATGCCGAGGTGACGTTCGGTGCTTGGCTTGCCGGTGAGGACGGTGCGTACAGCTCGCATGCCGAGCGGCTGGCGCGAGCGGCAGACGAACGCGGAATCCGCGGGTTTGCCTTCTTCGTCGACCGGCTTCGCGGACGACCGTGGAGGGAGCCTGACACGGGGAGTCTTCTCAAATGGACCGCGTGCGGATTCCTTGTCGCGTGTGCTGACGCGGCCGACCGAAAACTCGCGGAGTCTCTTGCGAAGCGGTCGCTCGAAGCTGCTCGCCGCAACTGCGCTCCGTTTCCGATCGTTCTGGCGGCGATCGCCCTTGCCGAGCGCACCGCAGACGCGACCGTTCGCATGCGGGCCCTTGACGAAGCACGAGATGCAGCCGCAAGCATCGAATCACCGGCATTGCAAGAAGCAGTTCGGCGGGTCCGCGACGATGCGCCGGACTTCGGTATGCTCGATGCCTTTGTGACCAGACGCTTGCGGGTAAGGCATGGCACGCGGCAGGCCGCCGCGATCGTCGTCGAGATTCTGTCGGGTTCGGCACGGCATGACGATGAAACGGTCGCTTTGACCGAACGTGAATTCGCCCTCATCGCCGCCTTGGCGCGTCAAGAAGAAAGCACGAGTCGCCGGACTCTGACCGACATGCTGTGGCCCGAGTTGGACGAGCATACTGCGCGTAACCGGCTGCACGCGACGCTTCACCGCCTGCGAGAACGGTTTCCGAGCGACGAGCTCGTCGCCCTCGATGGTGCGGGTTACCGGCTCGGGGGCAAGGTCGCCGTCGACATTTGGGAGATCGGACGGCTCGTCCGGTCGCTGCGCGCCCGCCACGACGTGTCTTCGGGCGAAAGGGCGGAATTTCGGATCGTGTTCGACCGCATCTGCCGCGCGTTGCCGCGACTCTACGAGTCGACGGATTGGCTGGAAGCGATGAGCCGGCGCATCAACGAGCTCGCTTGCGAATTGGGAACGAAGCTGGCGCGCTGCGCGCTCGAGGACGACGATCCGGTCGAAGCCCTCGAAATCGCCGAGGCGATGATCGCGCGCGACTCCTGCGACGAGGCGGCCCAGGAAATCGCCATTCGGGCTCGGCTGCTGCTCGGCGACCGCGCGGCCGCGCTCCGCCAGTTTCGAAGCTATCGTCAATCCCTTCGTGCCGAACTCGATTGCGAGCCGTCATCCGCGCTTGCGGCACTGGTCACGACCCAGTAAGCGAAATGTAAGCGCCACATAGGCGACAGCGACGAGGCGCCCGTCACACTTCGCTCATGGAAGGTGACTCTTACGGACCGGCGGCCTTGCACGCCCGTTTATTCGACCCCATCAGCATCCATTTCTGCGGACACCGCATCGACCCGCACATGCCGGCGCAAACGGTAACGCTGCTCGCGTTCATCCTAACGCGACGGGAGACCGTACTGAGGCGCGACGAAATTGCGCTTCGGCTCTGGCCGGATGCGGCAACCGACGCCTCCAGAGCCACGCTCCGGCGCCACCTCTATTCTCAAGCAGCACTGTGACGGACGACTACCCTTCGAGACCGACGCGCGCACGATACGGTTCTCGTCTCGGTGCAGCGTCTGGAGCGACGCAGCAGCGTTCCGTTCGCTCTCATCAACCGGCCGCATCGAAGAAGCCATCGACCTCCACAGCGGAGAGTTTTTGCCGTTCATCGACAACGAGTGGATCGCTGCCGAGCGGGAGAAGATGCACGTCGAACTTCGTGCGCTCCTCAAACGTGCGGCTGCGGTTTGTTACGCTAAAGGCGAGATCGCCGGGTCGTTGAGGTTTCTCGAGCGTTTACACGCACTCGAGCCCTGGCATGAAGACGTCGTACGAGCGCTCTCGACGCTGCGATGCTGCGCCGGCGATCGAGCCGGGGCGCTCGCCACCTACGTTCGGTTTCGTTTCACGACTGCTCGACGATCTTGGCGTCGAGCCGATACGCGAGACGACGGGTCATTTCGAAGCGCTGGGGCGTGGCGAAAGCCTCCAACCATTCGGCAGTCCACTCTTGCAATCGGCGCATTAAGGCCGAGCGATACGCGACGACTTCGGACGATTCGCGGACGCTCTTGAAACGACGCAAAAAGTATCGTTGAACTGTTGCTCATCCACTTTTGGAAAGGGACATCATGCACACGAATGTCAAAACGATCCCGAGTTTTCCGCGCGATGCCGGTGACGAGACGGAAGGTCGCAGGCTCGTAAAGATTCCAGCCCCGAGCCGCGCGCTGTTTCCCGGCTGGGGCCCCAAACTTCTGCTGTCCGTTGCGGTTTTCGCGCTGACGGCCGGCAGTTGTAAAACCGCAGACGCGATGACGATGCTGCGTGGAGAACACGCTTGCAATGGTACGAAAACCGAGGCGACGGTCGACGCACCTCCTGCCGAATGGCCGGAGATCGCGAAATCCATGAACGCTCAGGGGAACGTCGTTGTGAGACTGGACCTCAGTGATTCGGGGACACTTCTCAAGGAAACCCTCATCTCGACCTCCGGTATTGCGTCGCTCGATGCCGAGGCCTTACGCGTGGCGCGAGTCGCGCAATATCGGCCGGCCGTTGACAACTGCCGCCCGGTTGCGAGCAGCTACACGTTTCGGGTGAGCTTCGAAAGCTGATCGTTTTCGTCCACTCTCCGGCGGTTCGGGGCGCTGAAACTAACGAAGGAGGCGCGTCAAGGACTATCGGACAGCTGGAGAGTGAGATCCGGAAGATCGATGCCTCCGCGTACGCGCGCGGTCCAGCATTGGCCCGCGCCCACGAACGGTGCTGCGGTCAGCGAACCGGTCGTCACGATCGCGTCGTCGGCCAGCGGCGCGCCGCGATCGCGAAGCTTTTCTTGCAACCAGAGAAGCGCGCGAAGTGGGCCGCCCAAGACGTCGGCCGCGTTGCCACGTTCGACCACCCGTGCATCGCAAAGCAGGTCGACGTCGAAACTAGCGAGCGCCGTTTCGATCCCCGGCGCAAAGGCGCGACGTTCGCCGACGACGAGCTGCGCGTGTAAGCCGAAGTCCACTAACGCATCGGTTGGCGCAAACTGCCAATCGGCGTAATGACACTGCACCAGTTCGAAGCCGAGCGCGTACCACGCAATTTGGCCTTGCGACAGCGCAAACACGAGTTCGGGCTCGATGCGCGGTGCGACCATATCCCCGACATGCACTTGGTCCAATTCGACGATCGTCTCACGAAAGATCGGCGCGTAAAGCGGCGCATTCAGTCCGTTCGCCGTCCAGACGACCATGTTGGTAAATCCAAGCTTATAACCGGCGTGGTGCTCGCCCGCCGCCACACGTCGCTCCCGCAAGCGTTCGGCGATCGCATAGGCATCGTTCCATGACAGCGGCGTGCCTTGCAGGCTCGGTGGAACCACCCGAGTGCCACTTGCGCGTGCTTCGAGCATCCGGTCGACGAGGGTTAGGTCGCGCGCCATTTGGGTGCGCGTTCGCGCGGTGCCTCGGCAAGTGCCCGGCGGACGCCGTCCGCGTCGTGATCGGTGCCGTACACCGGACTGTCGGGTTGTTGCCGCCAAGACTCGTCGAGCCCACCGGCATCGACACCGTCGAATCCAAGATCATCGACGATTTGCAGCACGACGGCTTTGGCCGCAGCATCGTCGCCGGCCACGGGGAGTGCGACGCGACCCGGCGTGCCCTTCGGTTTTCCGCCATCCATCAAGTGCTCGGCGTAGATGTTGTTGAACGCTTTGATGACCGGCCGGCCCAACTGTTGCGCGACCCACCGGCTTTCGGTCGTTCCGGATTCGATGTCGGCGATCGCACCGTCGCGCTGTTGGGGATAGTAATTGTTGGTATCGATAACGACGACGCGCTCGGGCACATCGGCGAAAAGGTCGCGCGGCAAGGCTGAAATGTTCTTCTGCGGGATCGTCACAATCACCACATCGCCCGACCGCGCTGCGTCCCGCACGGACATGGGCTTTGCCCCCGTCTCCGACGCCAGGTCACGTAGCGATTCCGGGCCCCGCGAGTTGGCGATCGCGACATCGTGACCGAGTGTGGTGAGCCGTCGGGCAAGCGTTCCGCCGATGTTTCCCGTTCCAATGATTGCGATTTTCATTGCGCGTTTCAAACCCCCAGCAGTCGCCGCGGTTTCCGCGCAACGTGAAATGCCTTGGGTAGGGCGGCTCGGGCGGCAAGTGGGCCCGGCACGGCGAACGATACCACCGTGATCCGCGCGATCCTCCGGAACTTTCGCAGCCGCCTCGCGCGCACGAGCCTGACGGTCGCGGGCATTGCGATCGGTATCCTCGCGCTCGTGGTCGTGGGTTCGCTTGCGGAGCGCCTGCAAACCATCGTCGCGCGCTCGGCGGCACTCAACACGGGCGCAATTTTCGCCTTTGGCAGCGGGCGCGAGCTCTTCGGGGCGGATTCCCGCGCACGAATGCGCGCGAGCATCAAGCGCGTGCAACGTTTACCGGGGGTCGCAGGCGTCGTCCCGGAAGTCGTCATCCCGTATGCGACGGGCTTCGCGGAAGCCACGCGCTTCGGACCGCCGTCGCTCATCTTCGGGTTTCCCTACGACATGCGGCGGCTCGCCGATCGCACGTTGAGCGTCGCGCGCGGCCGCGACTTTACGCCGCACGAACGGCGCGTCGCAATCGTGGGTGCCGATTTTGCGAGCAGCACGCACGCGCAAATCGGCGACGTGATCGCGCTCTACGGCAATTCATTCGAGGTCCTCGGCATCGTGACGAAGTCGTTTACCATTTTCGATGCGGCGGTCGTCGTGCCGCTCGCCGACGCGCAAGCGCTCGTGGGACAACTCGTGCCGCCGAGCGCGCCCGCGGGCTCGATTCCGCCGGCAACCGCGCTCATGGTGCTCGTCGCGCCTCGCGCGGATACGGGGCTCCTCGCGCGGCGCATCTCGCTTTTCACGGGTTTGCAGGCGCGCGACCCGGCGCAAGTGGCCGGAAGCATCCGTTCGACGACTCAAATTTTCGACGCGATCATTTTCGGCAGCGCCCTGATCGCGCTCGTCGTCGGAGCGTTCTCGATCGTCAATACGATGACGATCGCAGTGAGCGAACGTACCCGCGAGATCGGCATCCGCAAAGCGATCGGTGCCGGCGACGGCGACATCCTGCTCGAATTCGTGACCGAGGCTGCGGCGATCGGCGCGCTCGGCGGTGCGGTCGGGCTGCTCGTCGCGGTCGCGATCGTCGCGTTCGTCGACGCGCGCAGCTCCGCAACCGGCAATCTCGAACTTTTTGCGATCACGCCGCGGCTGGCGGCGGGTTCGTTCGCTTTTGCCGTCGTGCTCAGTATGGCGGCCGGCTTGCTGCCGGCGATCCGCGCGGCCCGCCTCGACCCGACCGACGCGCTGCGGCGCAACGCATGACCGCGCCCCTCATTGCTGTCCGCGATCTCGTGAAAGTTCATGCGCCGGGCACCGCTGCGCAAGTTCGTGCGCTCGACGGTGTAAGCTTCACGATCGACGCGGGCGCATACGTGGCAATCGTCGGCGAGAGCGGAAGCGGCAAGACGACGCTGATGCACGTCCTCGGCGCGCTCGATCGAGCGACCTCCGGCAGCGTCGTCCTGGGAGGCCGCGATCTGGCGATCGCCTCGCGGGGCGAACTCAAAGCCATTCGCGCGAACGACATCGGCTTCGTCTTTCAGGGGTTCAATCTGATTCCAACCTTGAGCGCACAAGAAAACATCGAACTTGCGGCGCGGTACGCGCGGCGCGATGCGGCGGATGGCCGCGCGGACGCACGGCGGCTGCTCGACGACGTCGGGCTCGGCAATCGCGCGCATCATCGGCCCACACAACTTTCGGGCGGCCAGCAGCAACGCGTTGCAATCGCCCGCGCGCTCGTGAACGCACCGTCGCTGCTGCTTGCGGACGAGCCGACGGGCGAACTCGATACACGCACCGCGAACGCCGTGCTCGAACTGCTCGAACGGTACAATCGCGAACGTGCCCAGACGATCGTGCTCGTCACGCACAACGCGGCCGTTTGGGAACGCTGCGACACGGTGATCTCGCTTTCGGATGGACGGATCACCGGCATCGTGCGTCGTGCGGCCACGGCGGCGCTGCGATGAGCGAGAGCCGGCGACGGGCCGTCGCCCTCTCGAGTGCGACGTCACTGACGCTTGCGGCGCTGCTCGGGCTCGGTGAGAATGCGCGCGCGAATCCATCGGTCGACGCCGTACGGCTTACCGTTGTGGGCGACAGCCTCGCACTGGGCGTCGGTGCGACCGATTCGTCGCGCGGGTTTGCGTTCGACCTCTTTCGTCGCGTGCGGATGACCCGGCCGGCGAGCGAAGTGACGAACCTCGCCATCGGCGGAGCGACGACCGCCGATGTCGTGCGGCTGGAACTTGGGCGCGTTGCTTCGACAAAGCCGGACGTCGTGCTGATCGAAGCCGGCGCGAACGATCTCGTTCGCCGGCATGCCACGAAAGCGTTTGCGCGCGATTTCGAACGTCTCGTCGGCGGCGTGCGGCGCGCATCGCCGCAGGCGCGCGTCGTGCTCTTCAACGTTCCCGATATTTCGGTGAGCCCGATCTTCGAAGCGTCCGCGAAGTCGGCACTGCACCGGCTCGCGGTCGCGTACAACGGCAGCGTCACGGCCGTCGCACGTCGCGCGGGCGTGCCGGTCGTCGACCTCTTCGGGTTTTCGCAGCGCGCGCGCACCGACCCGGCGCAATACTTGAGTACCGATCAATTCCATCCGTCCGATGCCGGGCATGCAGCGATCGCCGCCGCAGCCTGGCCGAGCGTGCGCGATGCGATTGCCCGCTTCGCGCTCCGGGGCCAGCCGCTAAGCAAGAATTTTCGCTAAGCCGGAAGGAAATTCGAAGGGTCCGCCGCAGGTTCTGCAACTTTCTTTCTTGCGAGGGCCGGTGAAATGACTGACATTTCACGCATCAGGAACGTCGCAATCGCGGGCGGCCATCACGCCGGCAAAACGACGCTCGTCGAAGCGATTCTCGAACGCTGGGGCGCGATCGCGCGTCGGGGGACCGTCGCCGACGGCACGACGACGACGGACCACGAGCCCGAAGCCATCGAGCATGCGCGCTCGACGTGCGTCGGTTTCGCGCACGCGGAGACGGAAGACGCGTCCTTAACGCTCGTCGACTGCCCCGGCTACGTCGACTTTTTCGAAGAAGCTAAACGCGCGCTCGCCGCGGTCGATGCGGTCGCAATCGTTATCGAACCCGAGCCGCACAAACTGGCGCAGGTCGCACCGCTCATCGCGGAGATCGAAGCGCGCCGTCTGCCGCATCTCTTCATCGTCAACAAACTCGATCGGCCGGATGCCGACTTCGATGCGACGCTCGACGCCTTGCAACGCGCGTACGGCAATCATGTCGTCGCAGAACATCTGCCCTTCGGCACGGGCGACGCATTCGCCGGTTACGTCGATCTGGCCGAGCGGCGCGCACTGCGCTTCACGCCGGCGCGCGACGAGGAAACATCGCTTCCGACGGAGCTCGAGACGCGCGTCGACGCAAGGCGCGCGCAGTTGCTCGAAGCGCTCGGCGATTTCGACGACCGGCTCTTCGCAGAACTCGTCGAGGGCATCGAACCGTCGCTCGATGAGATCCGCCGCGATCTGTGCGAAGAATGCACGCACGACCAAATCGTGCCGGTGCTCGCCGCGTCGGCGCTGTCCGCGCGCGGCATCGACGCGATCGTCGCCGCCTTCGTGCGCTGGTTTCCGTCGCCAGACGTCAACCCCCGCATCGACGCCGCGGGTGCGCTCGTCCCGCCGCTGCCGGCGGGCCCCGTCGTCGCGCAGATTTGCAAGACGATCGTGAACCCGCAGTCGGGCAAACTTTCCGTCGTCCGCGTCATGCGCGGAACACTCGGGCCCGACGCGCCGCTCGAAAACGCATCGCAGCCCGGACGGCGGCTCCGTGCGACGGGCCTCTTCCGCCTCCAGGGCAAACGCGTCGAGCCGATCGGCGAAGCGGGCCCGGGGGAGATCGTCGCGCTAGGCCGTCTCGACGGTGCAATCACGGGCGATACGCTCGCGACGCCTGGCGCGCTCGTCACGATGCCGACCGTCACGTGCGCCGAGCCCGTCTTCGCCGTCGCCATCCGGCCGCGCGAACGGCTCGACGAAGCCAAGCTCACCGCGATGCTCGATCGCCTCCTGGAAGAAGACCCCGCATTGCGCGTCGCCCGCGCCCCGCTCACCAACGAACTGCATCTCTTGGGAGCGGGCGAGGTCCACGTTGCGACCGCGACGGAGCGACTCGCCCGCAAGTATCGGCTCGTGCTCGACACGCAGGACCCCGCCATCGCGTATCGCGAGACCATCGTGCGCGCGACCGAGTCGCACGCGCGGTACAAACATCAGACGGGCGGGCACGGTCAGTTTGCCGACGTGCGGTTGCGCATCGAACCGCGCGAACGCGGCTACGGCGTCGGTTTTTCCGAAGCGATCGTCGGCGGCGTGGTGCCGCGCCAGTTCTTTGCGGCGGTCGAACGCGGCGTGCGTGACGCGCTGCAGAGCGGTCCGCTCGCGGGTGCCCCCGTCGTCGACCTTCACGTCACGCTCGTCGACGGGACCTATCACGCCGTCGATTCGAGCGAAGCCGCGTTCCGCACGGCGGCCGGCATGGCGATTCGCGAGGGCCTGCCCGGCGCCGGCCCCGTGGTGCTCGAACCGCTGCAGCACGTGGAGACGGTCGCGCCGCACGCCTACACCTCGGCGATCGTCGCGCTGCTCTCCGCCAAACGCGCGCAGATCCTGGGCTTCGAAACGACCGACGGCGGCGCGGACGAACGCGTGCTCGCGCTCGTCCCGCAAGCACATCTGGCGCACTTCTGCACGGAACTACGGACCGCGACGCAGGGCCTGGGCCGCTTCCACAGCACGCACGAGCGCTTCGAAATCGCGACCGACACGGCACGCGCCTAATCGCCTCACCGCCGGCGTGCTCCCCGCACCGCCCAAGCGGCGCAGAGCCGTTGCAGCAAGTATCCGATCGCGACGCCGCCCAGGACGTCGGAGGGCCAGTGAACGCCCAGCACGATCCGGCTTAGCCCGATCGCCGTCACCAGGAGTGCTGCCGCGACGAGCGCGAGCGTTCCGTGCGCCGGTGCGACCGATCGCACCGCGGCCGCTAGATAAAAGTACAGCGCCGCGGACTCCATTGCGTGGCCGCTGGGAAACGCAAAGCCCGGAACGGGCGCGCGCGACCACAGCTCCGGCCGCGCGCGCCCGAACGCTGCCTTGAGCGAGAAGTCGATCGCGGCCGCGCCGATCGCAACGAGCGCAACCCCCCAGGCCCAACGCCGTGCGCCGCGAGCGGCGAGCAGCCCCGCCGCAATCGCGCCGGCGGCAAAGACGACAGCGCCGTCGCCGAGCCACGTGACGACGCGTGCGATCGCGTCCAGCCACGGACCAACGCCGTGCAGTGCGAGCAACACCGTGCGATCGAAGCCCAGCGGTTCTCTCTCGGCGACTTCCCGGCTGATATCGACCGCCGCACCACCCGCGATCGCGATCGCGACCGCATCGGGCACAGTACGGCGCGCGTTACCAGCCGCCCGAGTCACCGCCGCCCGAGTCGCCGCCCCATCCGCCGCCTCCCGAGTCGCCGCCACCCCATCCGCCGCTTTGCTGCCCGTACGAATCCCCGCCGTTCATGCCGGCATCGCCGTCCCGGTCGAAAAGGCCTCGGTTACCGAAGAGCTCGTTGCCGAGAAGTGAGCCGCCGAGACCGCCGAGCAGTCCGCTCAAAAAGCCGCCGCCGCGGCCATAGCCGCCGGGTCCGAAGGCGCCGGGCATCCCGTAGCCAGGCCCGGGCCTTGGGCCCCACGCGTTTCCGCGGCCGTACGGGTTACCGAAAGAGCCGGGTCCGTATCCGGAGCGGTTGCGCCGGCCGAAGAAGAGGCGCGAGAGAATCCAGCCAATGACCGGGAAGAGCAAGCGAAACATCGTAGGTGACCTATTCCCCAATCCGTCGCGCTTGCGTCTCGGCCGCCGGGAACTCGTTCTTGCGCCGCGAGGCTCTTTTACAACCGAAGGCAGCTGCGATGCCCCGCTACGATGAAACGACGCTAGACCGGTTCGCCGACGATGTCCGTCGCGATAGTGTGTGCGTCTTGCCCGCACATTTTCCACTCGCTGCGATCGAGGCGTGGGCGGCGGCGTTTGCGCCGCTTCTCCAACGCCATGTGATGCAGAACGAGAAGGAGCAGAATCGCGGCACGCAACGCTATTACGTCACGCTGCCCTTCCAGGGCGTGTTCGCCGACGAACGCATCGTGTTCGATTCCGACATCGTCGCGATTTGTGCGCGCCTCGTCGGTGCGACATGGTGATGTGTCAACTCGCGACCGATACGCCGCTGCGCGGCTCGCAAATGCAAGACGTGCACCGCGATGCGAAGCCGCTCTTTCCGCAATGGGATCGCGAAACGCCGCCCTTTCAACTGGCGGTCAATTTTCCGCTCGTCGACGTTACGCCGGAAAATGGCCCGACGGAAATCGCACGGGGCACGCATGTGCTCGAGCGGTCCGCCGGACTGGCACGGATCGAGAGCGGGGCCCTTCCGCTCGAACCTCTGCTGACGCGTGCCGGCGATGTCGTTATTCGCGACGTGCGCCATCTGCATCGCGGCACGCCGAACGCGACCGACGTCCCGCGGCCGATGGTCGTTATCGGATTCTCGTGCGGCTGGCAGCGGCGCCCGGAGGTCTCGGTACGCGTCCCGCAATCGACGTGGGAAGGGCTCGATGAAGCGCAGCGGCGCCTCTTGCGGTACGAGCCGGTCGTGCCAGACGATGCAGCGGAAGCATCCGGCGAAATTTATCGCACGTTTGCGTACTAGCGGGCGCCGGTCGTCGTTAGCAATTCGCGCAGATACGATTGCCAAATCTCCGCGTGCGTATGCGTGCCGTGTCCGCGCGTCCGTTCCGTAATGGGCAACAGCACGAAGCGTCCGTGCTTTACCTTGCCGATCTCGCGATCGACGATCCCGAGTTCGGGCGGGTTGATCTGATCGTCGGCGGAGTTGATCGCAACGAGCGGCGCGACGATCGTCCCCAGCGCAGGCTGCGGGTTGTAGTCGCGCGACGCTTCGAGCTGATAGATCAGATCGTTGGCGTCGTAATGCGACGCCAAGGTGCGAACGTGATCGCGATAGTACGCATCGGCCGCGTCTTGGGTCGGAAGCTGCGACTGGTTATACAGCGGCGCCGAACCGAAAATCCAGAGCAGATCGCCGGCGGCACGCAACCCCTCGGCCGGTTCCGTTTGGTAATCGCCCTTCGCATACGCGGGGTCGCTGCGCAGCGCATCCACGATCATGTCGCGCCAGATTCGATTGCGTCCGCTGATCTGTACGGGCAGACTCGCGAGCGGCATCAGGGCGTCCATCATCGCCGGATACATTTCGCCCCACAGCCACGTGTGCATCCCGCCCATCGACGTCCCGGTAACCAGGCGCAAATGATCGACGTGCAAGGCGTCCGCCACGACGCTATGCTGTGCTGCGACCATATCGCGGTATCCGTAACGTGGAAACTGCGCTCGCATTCCGTCGCTCGGCTTCGCCGACTTCCCGTGGCCGATGCCGTCGGTGATGATGATGAAATACTTCGTTGCATCGAGCGCGCCGCCCGGCACGAACAGTACGCCGGCGTAGATCTCGCGCAGGAATTGATTGGTGTCGCCGCCGGTTCCGTGCAGGACGAGGACCGCGTTGTCGACGTGCCCCGCCGCGCTACGATGCGGCTTTCCTAGCGTGACGTAGTGGAGGCGCAGATCGCGTAGGGTCTCGCCGTCGCCAAACCGGAACTGCGGCACCGTGTAGGTACCGTCGAGCGGCGCCGGCCAGATCTGCTGGGCGCCCGCCGGCAACATGGCGGCGGTGACCCAAGCCAGGAGGAACGCAGCCCACCTCAGTGCGGAGCCGGTCTTTTTGGGAACACAGGGACGATCATGACGGAATCCATAGTACCGGCCGACATCGTTGCACGCGACGTGATCGTGGCCGTTTGCACGAAGTGCGAGGGTGACGGAAAGGCGCTGCGGCGTGCGCTCAAGCGCGCCTTCAAAGACCGGGGCTTCGCGAAGCGCGCGCGCCTGGTCTCGACGTCGTGTCTGGACGTGTGCCCCAAACGTGCCGTCGCGGTCGCCATCTGCGACCGCCGCCGCGGCGCGGGCGCGAGCCTTTACGCCGTCGCTGAAACGGGCGACGGCGTAAAGGCCGTCGTGGATCTCATCATCGGGGAAGCGGGCGAGCAAACCTAGTAAACGAGCGACGCGTACTGCGTTCACGAGATGCGTTTGCCGCCGAGCATCACGAGAGCGGGCTTGCGTTCCAATAACGCCGCGTCTCGACTGGGGTCGCCGCCAAAGGCGGCGATGTCCGCGAGCATTGTCGGTGCGATGCGCCCGCGGTCGCGCGTTCCCAGTAAATCCGCGGCCGACGATGTCGCGCTGAGCAGAAGGTCGAGCGGATGCATTCCCATCGACTGCAGGAGCGCGAAGTCACGATTGTTTTCGGCGTGGGGGAAAACGCCGGCGTCGGTCCCGTAGGCGAACTTCACGCTCGTTGCGAGTGCCCGTTGCATGCCTTCGTTACGAATCGTCGCAGCGTGGTGTGCTTTTTCCAACCCGTTTTGTGCAACGCGATTTGGATTACCCGGTTGCAGGATCGAATCGAGCGCCCAAATCGTTGGCACGAGATAGGTCGAACGCCGCCGCATTTCGTGCAGAGTGGCTTGGCCGACGCCCGAGCCATGTTCGATCGAATGACAGCCGCCCGCGACCGCGACCGCGATGCCGCGATCGCCGTGGCAATGCGCGGAAACCTTGCGCCCGAATTTAGCGGCCTCATCGACGACCGCTACGATCTCATCGAGGTTGAGCTGCGGGACGTCGAAGTCGTCGCCGTACGAAAGCACGCCGCCGGTCGCCGTGATCTTGATGAGATCGACATGTCGTTTCACGTGCTGCCGCACTTGCTCGCGGAACCCGTACGGTCCAGCTGCCGTGCTAGGCAACTCGTCGCTCTCGAGATGCACCCAAGGCGGCAGATCGTTGGTATCGCCGTGACCGCCGGTGATGGAAAGCGCCGACCCGGCAGCGAGTATCCGGGGTCCCTGGACGGCCCCGCGTGCGATCGCATCGCGCATGGCGAGATCGATGCCCCCGCCGCCGCCCACGTCGCGAATGCTCGTGAAGCCGTTGGCGAGCATCGCTTGTGCGTTCGCGATCGAGAGCAGCGCCGCTTCGGCGATGCTGGTGGCGGCCTCGTTCTTCGGACCGAAGGCCGTCATATATGACGACGTGACGACTCTAGCAGCGACATGCGTATGCGCGTCGATGAGTCCAGGCATGAGCGTCGCGTCACCGAGGTCGATCGTCGCCGCGCCGCTGCCGGCGTCGCCGGCGTTGCGCGAGACGACGCGATCGCCTCTTACCACGATCACACCCGGCGCGTGCATCTGCACGCCGTCGAAGAGGCGGGCAGCACGCAGGATCGTCACCGTGTCGGCCGTCGGTGCAGGCCCGGTGCTGCCCGCGGCACGCGCGCCGGGCGGCAGGAACAGCGCAGCGAAGCTTGCGGCCGCGCCCGCGATAAAGGCGCGGCGGGCAAAAACGGTATCTGCCGCAGCGTGTAAGCGCGCGGAATACAGGGTTTGCGGACAGCGGCACGGATCGAACATGGCGACGAGTTCGTCAGGCTGCACGGCAAGCCCGCCGGCGATTAGGTGCGGGGTCAGCGTGCGATCGCGAGGCGTCGGCGTTCCCAGTCGCCGCTGCGCAACCGCAACGTCGTGACGCTGTCGCGAAATACCCAAGCGATCGTCCAGCCGAAGGGGACGGCCCAGAGCCCGAAGTGCATCAAAATGATGGCCAATGCGATGCAAACGGTCGCAATCGTCGTCGTCGCCATGCCCATGAGCATCACCCAGCGCGTATCGCCGGAGGCGCGGATCGGAGCGATCGTCGTCATCGCATAGCCCTTGAGCGGCAGCGTGATCGCAGCGTGCGCGGCGAGCGGCAGTGCGGCGATGCCGGCTAGGGTGACGTTGAGCGTGCACAGCGCCGCGAGCGGCCATGCGAATAGGGCGACGAGCGCACCTGTGGCAGAACACATCGTAACGCCAAGGCGCAGCGCTTCCCGCGCAAACGCCTTTGCGCCCGCGTAGTCCCGGGCGCCGATGCGCTGACCGACGATCACTTCGCAGGCATCGCCGAGAGAACCGGGGATAGCCCAGGTCGCGTCGTTGACGAGTGAGAGTGCGCGATACGCAGCGATCATTTCCGTGTCGGCCGGCGCGAGAAGTGCGATCGTGATGGGGTCCGGCAGAATCTGCAACGTCAGGAAAACGAACTCGGGCCAACTGAGCGAGGCGGTCGCGCGCACGAGCGCGGCTTCGATGCGCCATGACCGGAGTACGCCAAGCTCGGGACGCCTCGCTGTGGCCGCGAGCGCGTACGCGACCCCGACGATCTCGGCGATGAGCGACGATACGCCGGCCCCGGTCAGACCGAGCGGCCGATGTGTCCCGAAACCGAGCGCGAGCACGCAGAGCAGGGGAATATGGACCACGTTGATCGTGACCAGTACTCGCAGCGCGAGCTTCGTGTCGCCCGCGGTTGCGAAGGCTACGATGAGCTGCCCCGTGACGATCATCGGCACAAGACACCAAGCGCGCAGCGCGAGATAACGAGCCGACGAATCCACCGCCGCACCTGCCGGAAGAATGAGGTGCATCAGCGGCCGCGCGCCGGCGCTAAAGGCAAGCGCTAGGAGAAGTGCGATCGCCAGCGGCACGACCGCCGACGAGCGCACGATCGTGCCGAAGCGGTCGCTACGACCGGCGCCGATCGCTTGAGCTCCAACGATCCGTAAGCCGCTGCCGAACGCGAACAAACCGATGCCGAAAACTAAAAAGACGGACGTGGCGCCGGTGATTCCTGCGAGCGCAGCCGTGCCGAGGGTTCCGATTGCAATCGTATCGACGATCCCGAGCAACTGATCGCTCAGAAGCGCGAGCGCGTTTGGTACGGCGAGCCTCCGGATTGCCCGTCCGGCGTTTCGGTGCTCGATCGCCTCGATTGCCATGCCGATCAGGTTCGATTGCGAATGCGTTCTCCAGCTCGTTCGACGCCTTTATCGGTGTTTTGTTCCAAGCCGACGAGTTGCTTGTCGGGAACCTCGAGATGCTTGAGGAGTTCGTCCAACTTCGCGTTCATCGCGACCGGAACGTTACGATCGTCGTCGTCGTGTTGATAACGAGTTGCCAGGTATCGGTGAAGTGCACGAACGGTCCGGTGATGCCCCACACGACGATCAATGCGAAGGCGAGGACCGTACTGATCGGGCGCGACAGTCCCGTCTCGACATTACGGGCAAAACGACTGAAGTGCTCGTCCATGAAGCTACGTGTACCCGTGAGCGAGTCCAACCGAACGGACACCGCCTCCAGAGTGGCCTGCGAAGAAGCAACCGGCCCGGCGAGGCGAATAGCGGTTGCTATGGCCGAACTGACGAAAGAATCGATCGCTGCCATCGTGGCGCATATGAACGACGACCACGCGGACTCCGTCGCTGACTATGCGCGTCATTATGGCGAACTCGCTGCCGTCGACTCGGCGACGTTGCGCGGTTTCGATTTAGACGGTATGTCGATCGTCGCGATGTCGGACGGAACCAAGCACGTTTTGTCCGTCGATTTCGACCACACACTCCGCGACACCGACGATGCGCGCGCCACGCTGATCGCGATGGCGCGGGCAAGCGCGCAATAGGGGAAGACTGTCGGTACTACGCCGCTCGCGAGTGGGCCGATACCGGAGAGCCTACGTGCGCGAAAACCGCGGTCGATTTCCTGGAGGGCAAGTAAGCCGCGTGCGGCGACGACAAGAAGGCCATTGATAAAATTGTTGAACGTCTTTTGATGCGGTTTACGTTAGCACTCGCTACGCTCGTGCTTTTGAGCGCCTGTTCCGGAGGCTCGAATGCGCTGCTGCCTCCACAGCTGCGAGCCGCGGTCGGAACGACGCAGCAGGTTGCCGACCTCCGCTTCGGCTTCGGTCCGACCATCCCCAAAGCGCCGGGCGTCGACCCGGCCGGCGATGCAAAAGCGTTGATCGCATCGACGTATATCTCGCCCGCAACGTCGCCGATCCCCGGCAGCGTAACGATGGGGAGCTATGGCGCAAACGAACGCTTCGTGCTGCGAGTGCCCACGGCTTGGAACGGCAACCTCGTCATTGCGGGAACGCCCGCGACGCGGAGCGAGTACGCGAACGACGCGATCTGGAGCGACTACGTCTTGGCGCGCGGTTACGCGTTCGCTTCGAGCAACAAGGGCATTTCGTATAACTCGATCCTCGAGAGCGCCGGTGCGTCGACCGCACCGACGACCGCTTATCCGATTCCGTTCGATTTCAATAGCTTCGAATCGACCGGACAAACGTTGCGCTTCGGTCTTCTGACGCAGGGCCCTAGTTCCATCGCAGATTGGAACGCGGACTTCGCGGAGCTTGCCGTCCTGATGCGCGGTAACGTGCAATTGCAGTACGGCCGGCCACCGCTGCGCACGTATGCGGTCGGGCTTTCGAACGGCGGCGCGCAGGTCCGTTCGCTGCTCGAGCAGCATCCCGAGCTGGTCGACGGCGGCGTGGATTGGTCTGGCGTGTTCTGGTCGCCGAACGCCAGCTTTTTAGATTATATGCCGAAATTCAATGCGGCGATGCCGGCATACATTGCCAGCGGCTACACCGATGCCGCGGCGCAGGCCGCTATCGTGGCGGACGGCTATCCCGCCGATGTCAAACAGTCGAGCGCCACGCATCCCTCGCTCTGGGCGGACTATTACTCGGGGTTCCCGTTCTATTCCGACCTCACGGTCTTCATCTACGGACTGTATCTCGATCCGCAAGCAGCCTCGTCGTTCAGCGGCGCCAAACCGTGCACGCCGAACGCGGTCGATCCCGTCCGGTTGCCGGGAACGTGCACGGCCACTGGGCTTGGGTTGCCGCCGAATCGCGCGACCTACGTGCCGTCGTCCGCCGCGCGTGCGAAGATTGCGACGTTCGCGCATAGCGGACGCATCGGCAAGCCGCTCGTGTCGATCGCCGGCGCGGCCGACATGTTCATAACGCCGCAGAACAACGCGTTACCGTACTTGGCGGCGGTCAATGCGGCGGGGAAGGGCAACCTCTACCACCAGTACATCGTGTTGGGCGGCACCCACGTGGATGGGTTCGTCGGCTTCGGGTATGGTTTGCAGCCACAAGCTCCGTTCGCGTGGCGCGCGTTCGAGCAGCTCGTCGACATCGTCGAAAAGAACGCGGCGGTGCCGGGTGCCGGCACGTCGGTCACCGTTGCAAACCCGCGTGAAATTCTCGTTCCGTAAGGCGGAGCGCGTAGTTGGCGTGCTCGCGGCGGGTTAGACGGTCACCTCACGCAGGTGACCGGTCTCGACCTCGTAGACGAAGCCGCGTACACGGTCGCGGTGCGGCAGGAACGGATGCTCGCGGACCCTCGCGATCGCGCGAGAGACCGCCTCATCGAGGTCGGCGAAGGCGCCGAACTCGTACGGCGGCGCCTGGCCGGTTTCCGCGAGAATTTTGGCCCGCAGGGCGGGCTCGTCCGTCCCGTGCAGCCCGCAACCGGTATGATGCATGAGTATGACCTCGCGCGTTTGGAGGAGTCGTTGCGAGAGCACTAGCGATCGCAGCACGTCCTCGGTGACGAGGCCCCCCGAGTTGCGCAGAATATGTGCTTCGCCCGAATCGAGGCCGAAGATTCGGAAGTTGTCGATCCGCGAGTCCATGCAGGTCACGATCGCGACGTGCTTGGCGGGAACGACGGCGCGCGCCCCTTCGAAGTCGGCTTCGTGCGTGACGGCATTGCCGATTAGTTCATCGATTGCAGAGCTCACGAGGCGCACTCGTTGGCGGCTACGGAAGATCAGCCCTTGCCGTCAACGTAACGTGCGCTCTACGGCGAAGCCAACTCGTTTCTCGTGGGTTCCGCGGCGAGCGCGACGCCGATCAGCGCGTCGCGTGAAACGAGCGTCGCAAGGCGCCCTTCATCGAAAGGCTCGGTCCCGGCGGGACGCAGGGGCAACACCATGTAGCGCAGTTCGGCCGTGCTGTCCCAGACCGCGATCTGGACGTCGTCCCGCAACGCGACCCCGAAGTCGCGTAACACCGCACGCGGCTCGCGGACGACGCGCGAACGGTATGCCTCGCTCTTGTACCACCCAGGCGAAGGCCCCAGTAGCGCGAGCGGATAGCACGAACAGAGCGTGCACACGATGATGTTGTGGATGCCCGGCGTGTTTTCGACGACGCGCAGACGTACCGGCGCCCAGTGCGAGAGGTCGAGCCCGAGTTCGCCGATCGCCGTGTTGGCGTCGGCGAGAAGCCGCGCTCGAAACGCCGGATCGACCCACGCGCGGGCCACCATGCGCGCGCCGTTCACAGGGCCGGCGCCCGCGAGCAAGCCTTCGATGACGCCCGTGATCTGTGCGTCGCTCGTGATGCCGCGTTCTTCGAGCGTCGCGATGAGGCCGTTGACGCGTTGCGTCGCGCGGGCCGATGCCGACTCGTGGCCGTGGCCGTGGCCGTGCCCGTGGCCGTGGTCGTGGTTAGGCTCGTGCAAGGTACGACTCCCACAGGTCGGCGTGGATGACGTCGTCGGCCTCGGCATCGGCGCCCCACACCTCGCGGGCCGCAAATGCGACCGTGTAGAGCATCTCGCGCGGCGCATCGGCCATGCCCGTCGCGCGCAGGTCGGCGAGGGGATAGCGGCCGTGCGCGGCTTCGATCGTGCCGTGCTTCCCGCGCAGGTATCGCGGCAAGCGGTGATGCCCGTCCGGGTCCGCGCTACTCGTCACGACGGCATCGCCGACGGTCATCATTCCACGACGCCTTTTTCGCGCAGCAGCGTCTCGATTGCCGTCAGCCATTTCTCGTAGTACGACATCGCGAAATAGCGGGTGGGATCGATGCGCTCGACCGCATCCCGGAACTCGTCGAGATTGTAGAGACCGCGGCCCATCAGCACCGAATTGAGCGCCAGAACGCGAGCTTCCCATTCGGCGTGGAACGGCGGTTCGTCCGCCTCGCGGGCAACCGGTGTGAAGCCGGACATGCCTCCAACGTCGTTGAGTCGGCTCATACCGCGACGTTCAACGGCCGGCCGAGGCGATACTTGCTGGCGCGTGCAACGAAGACGGCCCGTGAGTGCTATTCACGGACCGTCTTCGAATCCGGGGAGATCAGGATCGCTGGTTGTCTATCCCTTACGGGCCCGTCCTGGTCACCGTGTTGCTGATCAACGAAACCTGGCCCGTCCGCGCCAACACTCGTCCGTTTACGGTAGCGAGCGAGAGCAGGGAGATCGATGCTTGCGCAAAGATGTTTCCGTTGAAAACCGAGCCGCCGTTGAGTGTCGCCGAACTGCCCACTTGCCAGAAGACGTTGCAGGCCTGGGCGCCTCCGATGAGCGCGACCGTGCCGTTGTTCGCAACGTTGAGCGCCGATGCGACCTGGAAGATGAAGACGCTGTTGGGATTTCCTCGCCCGTCGAGCGTCACGGTCCCCGTGATGCCGAGCGTCGACGTCGATGTGTAGACGCCCGCCGGCAAGGTCGTTCCGCCGAGATCGCCGGCCACGGTAGCCGTGCTCGCACGTCCCGCTGCGTTGAGGTACGCGGCCGTCAAGTCGCTTTGCGCCTGCGCCGCGACCGGATCGCCGGCGTGTATCGTCCCGACCACGGTGCCCGGTCCGAATCCCGTGACCGCCGTGCCGGGGCTCACGCCAAGATCGCCCGTGATGATGGTCGGACCGGTATTGGTAACCGTCGCGCCGGCCAGAACCGCGAAGTTGGCGTCCGATCCAAGGGGTACGCCCCCGTCGGAGATCGCGTTCTGAGCGCATGAGAGGGCCGCGATCGGAGTCGGCGTCGGGACGGGCGTCGGGACGGGCGTCGGCGTCGGCGTTGCGACCGGTGTGGGCGTCGGCGTCGCCCCTGGCGGCGTGGGCGTTGCAACCGGCGTGGGCGTCGCGCCCAGCGGCGTCGGCGTCGGGATGGGGGGCGGGGTGGGCGTCGCGCCGGGCGCGAGCGTGACGCCCGGAGCCGGCGTGGCGGTGTGAAACGCGGGCACCGTGCAATTACCGCAACCGCCGCCGCTGCATCCCGCCAGGAACGCAAGGGTGACCATTGGGGCTAGCCGCTTGGTTTGAAAAATCTCGAACATGGTTTGGTCCTCTCGCCGCTTAGAGCTTCACGCCGAGGCCGATATATGGACCGTCATGCGTCTGACCGATTGGTGCGTTCGTGCGCGCCGTATAATGATCGCCGCTGAAACCACCGTGGATGTACACGGGGAAATGTGCGAAGACGAGCGCGAGTCCGACATCGTATTTGAGGATATTGTACTTTTGCTCGTACGATTTGCCGGCGTTGGGACTCGTTACGCCGGTGACCGTGTAATTTTCGCGCGCGTTCGGATAGTAAAATCCGGAGCCGAAGAAACTGAGTCCAGGCCGCAGATCCGGCAACTTTTCGATTCCGACGCCGAGGGCGTGGAGATCGGGATAGCCGTAGTTGTTCGCGGTCTGAAGGTAGCCGACTCCGAGGTTGATCCGCGGAGGGATGATTTGATATTCCAAGCGCGCATCCAAAGTGCTCTGTTTTGCTAGGAAAACAGGCGTGAGCGCGGTTCCGCCGTCGATGGTCGCGAAGCGAGTGTAGTGGTTGTCGAGCGTACTCGTGAGATTATCGCTCGTGACGTACACGTCTTGCCGGTAGTCGGCTTTGAGGGCGAACGGCGAATTCGTGAAAGCATACGCCCCACTCAAAAGGTAGGATTGGGGGCACCATTGCCCGGCTGAGAATTCGTTGTACGTTCTGGGCGCCGCGAACGCGCCTTGAACGAAAGCGTGATACGGAACTTGCGTGGGCGCCGCGGTGGGCACGGGGGTCGGGATAGCTGGCGCCATGGTCGGGGCGGCGGTGGCAACCGGCGCCGGCGGCGCGACCGGCGGCGCCGGCGCTACGGGGATGTAGCGCACGACGACGACACGCTGGCTCGGCACCCATTGGACGTAGGCGCCCAGTGCCTCGGAGATCACGCGCACGGGAACGAGCACGACACCCTTGTAGAGCATCGGCGGCACGTCGAGCGGTCGCGACTCGCCGTTGAGGACGACCTCGGGCTTGCCGAGCGTCACCGAGACGCTGGCACCGCTTTTGGTCGCGTTAAAGGTCTTGCCGTCGGCCGACGCCGAGACGCTCGCGCCCATCTGCTCGAACATGCTGCGCAGCGGTACGTAGATCTGACCGCCCTTGACGAACGCCGCGAGCACACGCCCTTTTTTGAGCAGGTCGGGTTTGGCGTAGACGGTATGGTCGTTAAAGAGGATCGGAATTTCGCCCGAGGGCGGGCTGCCGAAGCCGGCATTCGCTCCGCCGAGCGGCGCCTGCGCCGGCTTTGAAGCCGCATCGGCAGCGGCGCCGGAACCAAAGAGAACGAGAGCAAGAAGCGATGCTGCTACCAAGCCGGACGAAGATGGTATGTTTGCCGTTCTAGGTCGACGGGGCAAAATGTGCATGGGACTCCCTTTGTAGTTCTTTTCATTCTTCGTCCGCATCGTCGAACGACTTTAGGCTCAAAGTGCAAAAGTCAATTGAGCGAAATGACAAATCCGCCGCGCGGAAACGCAGCTGGCCGCGCCGGCCTCCAGCGTTCATTTGCTACGGCGTCGAAGTACTAAGTGCCGGACGATCCAGCATCGGCGCGGCGGCAGCCCAGTCGACGGGCCGAGAGAAGAGGTACCCCTGGCCGAAATCGCAGCCCAGCGTTTCGAGCATACGGAGCTGCTCGGCGGTCTCAACCCCTTCCGCCATCGCTTTGAGCTTCAGGTTGTGTGCCAGGTCGATGATCGTCGCAACGATTTTGTCGTTGCCCGGACGCATCCCGATTTTATCGACAAACGAGCGATCGATTTTTAAGATCGCGACGGGTAGATCTCCGAGATAGCTCAGCGACGAGTAACCGGTTCCAAAGTCGTCGATATAGAACTCGATACCGAGCCGGCGAAGCTCTTCGAGAACGTGCATGACGCCCAAGGATTTCTCCATCAGTGTGTTTTCCGTGATCTCGAGTTTCAAGTAGGCGGGATCGAAGAGCGTATCGCACAACACGTCCGCGACGTACGAAGTGAGGTCGTCACGCTCGAACTGCCTCGACGAAAGGTTGACGCTGATCGAGAACGGCTTTGCGAAGGGATGTTGCGCCTGCCACATGCTCGCGTGGCGGCAGGCGGTACGGAGCACCCACCGATCGATCGCGATGATAAGTTCGGTCTTGCGCGCGGCTGCGAGAAATTCCGATGGCAGCAGCAGACCGCGCGACGGATGCTGCCAGCGCACGAGGGCTTCGAATCCGATCGGTCGCGACCGGCCGAATTCGACGATCGGTTGATACACGACGCGGAACTCGTCGCGTTCGAGGCCACGTCGTAACTGGGTTTCCAAAGTCTGCAGAGCCAGGACTCGCTCGTGCATCGACGGTTGGAAGAGCGAATGGTTCGAGCGGCCCCGCGTCTTGGCGGCATACATCGCCATATCGGCGTCGCGCAGCGCCTGCTCCGGCTCTTGGTAATGTGGCGAATCCAGTGCGATGCCGATGCTCATCGTCACGAACGTCTCGTGTCCTTCAATCTCAAAGGGAACTGTGAGCGCGCGCTTGATGCGCTTGACGAGCCCTTGCGCTTCGTCCGCATGGCGCAGGTCCGTCAGAAGAATTGCGAATTCGTCGCCTCCGAGCCGCGCGAAGACGTCTTCTTTGCGAACGATAGCATGAAGGCGCGTGGCTAGCGCGCGCAGCAATTGGTCGGCAATAATGTGGCCGAGGCTATCGTTGACCGTCTTGAAGTCATCCACGTCGAGAAAGAAGACGGCAAAGCGCGTGTCGGTATGCCGTTTGCTCCGCGCAATCGCGCGTTTTAGGTGCTCCAGGAACAAGGCTCGGTTCGGCAGGCCCGTCAGCGAGTCGTGCAGCGCCTGATGCCGCATCGCCTCTTCCATGTCTTTGCGCTCGGTGATGTCGTGCGCGACCTTTACGAAACCCGTGTCCACGTCCGATGCGTCGCCTTCACGAATCTGCGTGAGCCGGCCGCTCGAAAAGAAGCGGCTTCCGTCTTTGCGCACGAGCCAACGCTCGTCCCGGCAGACTCCATGTGAGGTCGCACGGTGGAGATCCATCTGCGGAACGCCCGACTGCACGTCTTCCGGCGTGTACAACATCCCATAGGGCTTGCCGACGATCTCTTCCGCCGTATATCCAAAGAGCTCGCCCGCGCCGGCGTTCCAAAGAGTCACGTTTCCCTGCAAGTCCACCGCAAAGATCGCGTACTCGCGCACGGTCTCGACGAGCAGGCGGAAACGGGCTTGACTTCGCCGCAGCGTTTCGGTCGCTTGAAATCGTTCAGTGGCGTCACGTACGATTTTGGTAAAGCCTGCACGTTCGCCGTGGTCGTCGCGCAGCGGCTGAACGATATTGGTCGCCCAAAAGCGAGTCCCGTCCTTGCGGACATGCCACCGGTCAGTGTCGTTTCGGCCGAGCGCTTCGGCGGTTTGTAGCTCGTTACGTGGCGCGCCCTCGGCGCGATCTTCCGGTGTAAAGATCACGTCGAACTGCTGACCGAGTATCTCGGCCTTGGTGTAGCCGAAGACGTTTTCGGCACCGGCGTTCCAGCTGACGACGGTGCCGTCTTCGGAAATCGCAAAAATTGCGTATTCGGTCGAACTCTCGACCAGAAACCGGTAGAGATCCTCGGTCGAAACCGGCGAGGCCGCCACCTGTGCTTGCGCGTTCGAAGCAACACCATTGCGAGCCCGACGCGACGTCGCTATCGCGCCCACCTGCGAAACGTGCGGGAAGTAGCGGACTGCATGCGCGCGGACGAGCCCGTCGGTGTTCGATGAACGTCGATAAGTGCCTCCGAGGGCTTGGTTGGCAGCATGGTAGCGCATCGCCGGGCCCGATTCCTGCATTAATTCACACAGATCGGGGTTCGCTCGCCGCCTCCACGGCTGAAATCTATTTCTGCCAGTGCGACTCAGCGGGGGATTTCCGGGCGCTGCTCGCGCTTTTCGACGGTTTTGCCGAGGCGCCAGGAACACCCGGACCGGTGCTCACGAGTCGCAGAAGTCCGGCGAACTGTTCGCGCGCCACCTCATAGCATTCGCACGTAGCGTTTTCCAGACCGGGCCGGTCGAGGATCTTGATCTTCCCGTGGGCGTAGCGAATGAAGCCGGCCTGTTGCAGCGTTGCGGCCGCGATCGTCACGCCGGAGCGACCGGTGCCGAGCATCATCGCCAGGTATTCGTGGGTTAATGCGATCTCATCGAGATCCACGCGGTCGTGAGTCATGAGGAGCCAACGCGCACAGCGTTCGTAGATGCTGTGCAAGCGGTTACAAGCAGGGAGTTGTCCGAGCATGTTGACGTACGCTTGAAGATAGCGGTCGAGTAACTGACGGAAACGGCGTTTCTCGCGCTCATGTCGCGAAAGACCTTCGTGCTGACCTTGATCGCGGTGCCGCGCACCTGACAGTAGCAGTCATTGGCGGTGCTCGACGCGCCCAGCAGCAACGGGAAGGCCGACATGCCCTCACGGCCGATCGTACCGACTTCGATTTGGTTGCCGTCTTGCATGCGCGTCACGATCGACAGGACCGAATCGAGTGGAAAATACACGTGTCGAATCGGCTTCTCGGGCTCGTAGATTTGGTCGCGCAAGGCAAAGGGACACCAGCTCCCCGTTCCGCATGATAGACGAGGCACCCGAGTCGTCGAGCCCGGCCAAGATCGAGTTTTCCCGAGCAGCTCCGATGTGAGCCCGCGGTGCCCGGCGTGGTCACGGGTTTGCAAGTTTCGAGCCCCTCTTCGAGAACGCAACAGTTGTTACTTAGTAACGGGCCGGGCTCCTGGTATTCTGCGGCCTTCGGCAGCGACGACGCGTCGGCGACGGAGTGTCGTTTACGAGTATCGGATGGCGCGGGGCTAAGGCGAGCGGGCGCTATAGAGCCGACCATGTGACGCCGGCTTCGGCTCGTAAGCGGCCTTCAGGAACCGCCAAAAGTCGGGAGAACGTGCCAGAAAAAGCTGAAAATCTTTGCGCTCTGCCCCGTCGACAAAAATGAGGCGCGGGCGCGTGCTCCGCATTTCATCGACCAGTTCCGCTCGCAGCCGACGCGTCAGCAGTTCCGGCGCCCAGCCGTTGATTCCGACGGGCTGGCGCGCGCCGAGGACCTCGTACAAGATCGGATCGCCGAAGACGTACAAGCCGCGATCGCTAACGGCCGGTAAGCCGGAAGCCACGTCGCGTGCCCGGCCAAGCGCCGGACTCGTTGCCAGTTGAATTGCGTCGCGCCCGGCGGCGGTGAATCCGAAACCATGGTGCGCGAGGAGAAGCAGCTTCGCGCGCATGTGCAGGACCGGATACAGAACAATCATGCTTGCGAGCGCGGCGGCCAGCGCTGACTTCCGTCGCGGTACGGCCGCAAGGAGCGGCGGTATGCCCGCAACAGCGAGCAGCGCCGTGGGTATGGCGAGGAGTTGCCACTGATAGCTCCACCACGATGTGACCTGAAGCGCTATGGTCGCGACCGCACCGATGATCCAGCCTGCTGCGCCGGACGTAAGCGGGTTGCGAGAGCGCAGGGTACCGGCAACGCCGAGCGCGGCTAGCGTAATGAGCGGCGCATCGTTCTTGACGTACGCGATCACGCCATCGGTGAACACGCGAACGCTCTGATGCGGGATCTCGCGCACAACCTCCGGCGGAAAAACGAACCACGTCGTGAGTGCGCGGTCGAGCGCGCCGTGCGTCGCAAAATATGCAGCCGTCGCCATGAGTGGTATCGTCATCCCGCTCATGAGGGCGGCACCGATCGCGCAGATATCACGCAGGGTGCGGTGTGCGGCCACTTTTCCCGCGCCGCCGGCAGCGAACGCCCACATCGCGAAAATGACGATGGCGAAGAGGAGCTTGAAGAGCATGGCCCCACTCGCGGCGGCGCCCGCGATACAAAATAAGAGCAATGCCCGCCTGCGGCTCGCGAGCGCCTCGACGAACGCCCAGAGGGCCAGGAACAGCAGTAAGGGTGCCAGCGCCTCGACCTGCGTCGCGTCGAACGACGTGGTGACGACCTGAGCGTACGTTACTCCCAAAAGCGGGAGGAGCAGCCACGCCGAGCGTCCCGGTAGCCAACGCTTCGCGGCGGCTGCCAAGGAGACGGCGAGGAGCGCATCCCACAGACCCTCCAGCAGGTGAACCGGCACGGGGCCGCGCCCGAAGAGCACGTTCGCGGCGGCAAAGAACCAGTAGACCGCCGGCTGCTTGAGGTCCCAGAAGTCGCGGTACAGGACTTCGCCGCCCAGAATGTGCCGTGCACCGACGGCAAACAGCGCCTGGTCACCGGCGAACGGAAGCGCCAGGTTGACGATGGGACCCAGCACAATCGCAATTGCGAGCACGGCGCAGAGGGCAACTGCTGCGCGTTGCGGGGATCTCGGCGCGGCGTAGTACCTTCCCGGGGACATAACCCCGGGTGTCTACGGATCGCCACGGCACTTTGCCTCTGGGCCGGCGCGGCGCCGTCCCGCTTACAGCGCGTGCCCGCCGTGAAGCAGCACGGCTTCCGCGATCGGGTCGAGCGCATCGGCCGGAACGAACGTCAGCCCCGTAACGACCAGAACCGTTCCAGCTAGAAGGCACGCAAAAACCGGCGACGCCGTACTGAACGTTCCGGTCGTCGAGGCGTTACGGGGTTTGCGCACGAAGCCTCCGGCAAGCGCGAGAATGACCGCGAGCGTGCTGAAGCGACCCAGGAGCATCACCCCAGCCGTGGCGATGTTGTAAAAATTATTTTGTATGTTGAGTCCGCCCAGGACGCTACCGTTGTTCGCCGAGACGGATGTAAACGCGTAGAGGATCTCACTAAACGCGCGCGGCCCTGCGTTGCCGGCAGCAGAGACGCCTGGGATCAGCGCGATTGCCGCCGGCATCAGCATCGTCAGGGCAGGAATCAGCGATGCAACCACGACGAGCGTAATCTCACGCCGTTCGATTTTCTTGCCGAGATACTCGGGGGTGCGGCCGACCATCAGCCCTGCGACGAACACGGTGAGAATGACGAGCACGATCATCCCGTATAAGCCGCTGCCGACGCCGCCGAAAATCACTTCGCCGATCTGCATGTTGATGAGCGCGACCAGCGCCGTGAGGGGCATGAGCGAATCGTACGCAACGTTCGAAGCGCCGCTCGAGGTGTCGGTCGCAACCGTCACCGAGAGGGCGCTTGCGGTATCGCCGAAGCGCGTCTCCTTGCCCTCGAGATTGGGCCCAGCGATTCCAAGCTGATGGACGAGCGGATTCCCCGCGTGTTCCGCGCCCCAACTCGCAGCAAACCCGGCCACGAACAGGGCCATCATGACGGCATACAACGTCCAGCCTTGCCGCACGTCGCCGACGAGCCGTCCGAATGTATTCGTCAGCGCCGCGCCGATCAAAAAAATGGCCAACATCTGCAAGAAGTCCGTGAACGGCGTCGGGTTTTCAATGGGCGCAGCGGAGTTCGCCGCGACGAATCCGCCGCCGTTGACGCCCAACTGTTTGATGATCTCTTGCGAAGCGATGGGGCCCCCAGTGATCGTTTGCTGCGCACCGTCGAGCGTCGTTACGGTCGCGTACGGGGCGAAGTTTTGTGGCGTCCCCTGCCATATCATGAGAAGCGCGCCGATGATGCTCAGCGGCAGAAGCACGTAGACGAGCGAACGGGTGAGGTCGCACCAGAAACTGCCCAGCGTCGTGGCCGTCGAACGGGTGAAACCGCGGATGGCGGCGATCGCAACGGCCAGGCCGACCGCCGCCGCCACGAAGTTTTGCCACGCCAGACCTGCCATTTGCGCGAAATAGCCGAGAGCAGCTTCCCCCGAATACGCCTGCCAATTCGTCGTCGTGACGAAGCTCACGGCGACGTTGAATGCCAGCAGCGGAGAGAGGTTCGCAAAGTTCTGCGGATTGAGCGGGAACCACCGTTGCACCAGCAGCAGCGCGTATAGGGCTGCGCCCGAGACCACGCTGAAGATGAGCGTCGTTTGCAAGTACGTCGCCCACGACATTTCGCGATCCGGATCGATTCGACAGATGGCGTATGCGCCGCGTTCGAGTGGTCCGAGCACACGCGTGAGGATGTGCGGCCTGCCGCTGAAAACGGCGGTCATGTATTCGCCCAGGAGCGGTGTCAGCGCCGTGAGCACGACGATGAGCGCGGCGCATTCCAGCCAAGCATACATCGCCATTACCGTAGGCCCAATGCGCGCCGCGTAAAAGCCTCCGATCGGGCTATCCATTCGACGTCATGTCGGAAATGGGCCGCCCGTGCGAGAAGCGAAATCATGCCTTCCCCGCCCCGCAACTAGCCTTCATGGAGGACTCTATGGTTCGGATCCTCGCGTCGCTGGCCGCAGTCGCGTGCCTCTTAGCCGGGACGACGCTTGCGCTAGGGCAATCGGGGAGCGCGCCGGCCGACCCGTTTCTGTGGTTGGAGGATCTCAACGGAACGCGTGCCCTCGACTGGGTGAAGGTCGAAAACGGCAAAACGCTTGGCGTTCTGCAGCACGATCCGCACTTCGCCGGGTTCTACGCGGATGCGCTGAGGATCAACGAAGCCAAGGATCGAATCCCCGCAGCAACGTTCATCGACGGGCGCGTCTACAATTTTTGGCAAGATCCCGACCACGTTCGCGGTATTTGGCGCTCGACGACGCTCGCCGATTACACGAACCAGAGCCCCGCCTGGACGACCGTGCTCGACCTCGACGCGCTTGCGAAAAGCGAGCAAAAGAATTGGATCTGGCACAGCGCCAACTGCGATTCGCCAAGCGGCAAACATTGCATGATTTCGCTCTCCGAGGGCGGCGAAGATGCGTCCACCGATCGCGAATTCGACCTCACCACGAGTCAATTTCTCCCCGCCGGTTTCACCTTGCCGCGCGGAAAGCAATCTGTAGCATGGGTCGACGACGATACGTTGCTGGCTTCGCGCGAATGGGCGCCCGGCGAGCTCACCGCCTCGGGCTACCCATATATCGTCAAACGCATCAAGCGTGCCGAGCCGCTCGCGAGCGCCGCAGAAGTGTTTCGCGGGACGAAGGCCGACGTCGCAGTCAATCCGAGCGAGCTCATCGATGGTCAAGGGCATCGCGCCATCGTTATCGACCGCGGCGTCTCGTTTTTCGAGAGCGAGGTTCACGTCGTCACACCGGGTGGAACGCCGAAGCTCGAGATTCCGCTCAAGTCGAGCCTCGTCGGGCTCGTCGCCGGCCACCTGCTGATCAAACTGGACGACAATTGGAATACCGACGGAGCCGCTTTCGCACAAGGTTCGCTCGTCTCGGTCGAGCTTGCGGCCGCAACCGCCGACCCGCAGCATCTACGCGCGACGCTCGTGTACGCACCCGGACCACGCCAGACGCTGGAACGGGTCCGCACGACGCGCGATCGTGTCCTCGTGCAGACGCTTGAAAACGTCAAGGGTCGCGCCTTCGTGTACACGCCGGACGCCGGCGGCAGCTGGTCGAAACGCCGTCTCGACCTGCCGGATAACTCCACGATCGGTCTATCCTCGGCCGACGAGCACGGCTCGAGCGCGTTCCTCTACGTGACCGGTTTCCTGACGCCGACTACCCTGTGGCTTGCCGACACCGCTACCGGAAAGCTCGCCACGGTCAAATCCGTTACGCCGAAATTCGACGCGTCGCACGACGTCGTCGAGCAGCACGAAGCGACGTCGAAAGACGGCACGCAGATTCCCTATTTCATCGTCCACCCGAAGAACGTGAAGCTCGACGGGACCAATCCGACGCTGATTTACGCGTACGGCGGATTCGCAAATTCCGAAACCCCCGCGTATAGCGGCGTGCTCGGCAAGCTGTGGCTCGAACGCGGCGGCGTATACGTCCTGGCCAATATCCGCGGCGGCGGCGAGTTCGGCCCCGCCTGGCACGAGGCCGGCCTCAAAACGCACCGGCAACTGATCTACGACGATTTTGCCGCGGTCGCGCAAGACGTCATTGCTAAAAAGGTCACGACTCCGCGCCACCTCGGCATCGAGGGAGGCTCCAACGGCGGCTTGCTGATGGGCGTCGAGTTCACCCAGCATCCGGAGTTATGGAACGCGGTCGACATGCAGGTGCCGTTGCTGGACATGCTGCGTTTTGAAAAAATTCAGGCGGGTGCGTCGTGGGTCGGCGAATACGGCAGCGTCTCAAAGCCCGACGAACGCGCGTTTCTCGCATCGATCTCGCCCTACAACAATCTCAAACCCGGCGTGACGTATCCCCAGCCGTTCGTCTGGACGACGACGAAGGACGACCGCGTCGGACCACAGCACGCGCGTAAATTTGCGGCTAAGCTCGGGGCGATGGGCATCCCGTATCTTTTCTATGAGGTAATCGAGGGTGGCCACGGCGCGGGCGCCAACATCAAAGAGAGTTCGTTTACGACGGCGCTCGAACTCACGTACTTCACGCAAAAGCTCATGCAGTAGCACAGGCCGCGCACGACCCTTCGAACGTCACGATGACCGCGTCGATCCCGAAGCTGGTTGTGGCCGAGAGCGCGGCGAGCGTCCCCGGCGGCACGGAAAATTCGACGTCTTCGATGCGCCCGCACGACCGGCAGTGGAAATGGGCATGGTCGTCGCCAAGCGGCTCGTAGGTCGCGGAATCCGAACCCGGAACCACGAGCTCCGCGATCAAGCGCAGATCGCGCAGACGCGACAGAGCGCGGTACACGGTCGAGAAGCCGGTGCCGGGCCGCCGCTTGCTGGTACGTGCGAAGATTTCGTTCACGTTGAGATGCTTGCCGGGCCCGCTTTCGTGCACTACGTCGTACACGAGGCGGTAATTCTTGGGCAGCGCTGCGAGCGCCGTGTTGTGCATGCTGTAGGCTTCTCCGATGCGGTTCGCCCGCGGGCGTCGTGTTGACGCGCTGTAGGGGACATGATAGCGTATCGGAGTAAGAATGACAATCATATTCACAGCACCGAGTCACCCGCTTCACGATCACCGCACACCAAGAGGACGTTCATGAACGACGATAAGAACGGCAACGGCGAAAACGAGATCCTGACCACCCGGCAGGGTCACCCCGTCAAAGACAATCAGAACACACGGACCGTCGGCGAACGCGGCCCCGCCACGCTCGAGAATTATCACTTCATCGAGAAGATCACGCACTTCGACCGCGAGCGGATTCCGGAGCGCGTCGTCCACGCGCGTGGTACGGGCGCGCACGGCTATTTCGAAGCGTACGGGACGATCGGCGACGAGCCGGCGACCACATACACGCGCGCCAAAGTCTTGACCGAAACGGGTTATCAGACGCCGACGTTCGTCCGCTTCTCGACCGTCATTCACAGTAAGGACTCGCCGGAGACGCTGCGCGACCCGCGCGGATTCGCGACGAAGTTTTACACGAAGGACGGCAACTGGGACATCGTCGGTAACAACCTCAAAGTCTTTTTCATTCGGGATGCGATCAAGTTTCCGGACTTCATTCACTCGTTCAAGCCGGACCCGATCACGAACATGCAGACGCCGAACCGTCAGTTCGACTTTATCAGTCTGCACCCCGAATCGATCCACATGATCACGTTCCTGCTCGGGCCGCGCGGCATCCCCAAGAACTACCGCACGCAAGAAGGCGCGGGCGTGAACACCTACAAGCTCGTCAACGACAAGGGCGAGGCGGTCCTGTGCAAGTTCCATTGGATTCCTAAAGAAGGCGTCCACTCGCTGACCCAGGACGAAGCAAACGCTGTCCAGGCAACGGCGTTCAGCCATGCGACCAGAGACCTCTACGACGCGATCGAAGCCGGCAATTATCCCGAATGGGAGTTCCAGGTTCAAATCATGTCGGACGGTCCGCACGACGAGCTCGATTTCGATCCGCTCGACGACACGAAGATTTGGCCGCCGGATCAGTTTCCGATGCTTCCGGTCGGCAAGATGGTCCTCAATCGCAATCCCGATAACGTGTTCGCCGAGACGGAACAAGCCTCGTTCGGCACGGGCGTCCTCGTCGACGGCATCGACTTCTCCGATGACAAAATGCTCGTGGGCCGCACGCTGTCGTATTCGGACACGCAGCGTTACCGCGTCGGTCCGAATTATCTCCAGGTGCCGGTCAATCAACCCAAGGTCGAGGTTCACACGAATCAACGCGACGGCCAGTTGACCACCAAGATCGACACCACTGGCTCGAACCCGCACGTCAACTACGAGCCCAGTTCGATCGGCGGTCTGCAAGAGGCGCCCAAAGAGCAAGAGTACACGCCGTTCATCGAAGGCAATCTCGGCCGGTATCCCAACTCGCGCACGGCCGAGGATTACAAGCAGGCGGGCGAATTGTTCCGCTCCTACGATGACCGTCATCGTAACGACCTCATCGCGAATCTGGTGAGCAATCTCAAGCAATGCGATAAGCACATCCAGGAGCGCATGGTGTGGCATTTCTGGCATGCCGATGAGGACTACGGCCGGCTCGTCGCCGAAGGCGTCGGCGTCGACCTCGAAGCGGCGAAGCAGCTGCCGCCTCTGCCCGGAAAGCCGGCGCCGGGGACGCGCCTGGGCAATGCGACGGTCAACGGAACATCGAATGGCAACGGCTCGACCAACGGCCGCACGGGGAACGGCAAGGCGACGGTTCTCGACGCGGGCAACGGCAGCGCGAAACCAAAATTCCGCGAGATGGCCGCCGCGGCTTCGGGCGAGTAGTTTCCGAGAGGCCCCGGCGTCGCCGGGGCCTCTTTCGTTCGCAGCCGTTTACTACGCAGCTCGCAATTTTTTAATCTTGCCGGGTCCGACGCGCACCTCTACTGCTCCTCGGCGGAGAAGCGGCCCTCTGAGAACAACTACGGGGCATGACGTTGCGGTTGTTCGTATCGATTTGGTTTCTCGTCGTGCTCGCAATCGCCGCCGTCCCCGCAGCCTCGCAAGAGCGCCGGCCGGCGGCTGAGCGCGAGACTCCGCGCCGCGCTGGACCGGCCGTCGCGCCAAAGCCGTCGGCGTCGCCGACCGAAAATCCCGGCCTGCAGTTTCGCTCGATCGGACCGGCACTCTCGGGCGGCCGCGTCGCAGCGACGATCGGGAGCGATCGCAATCCCGCACTGTATTACGCGGGCGCGGCGGGCGGCGGTGTGTGGAAGTCGACAAACGGCGGCGTGTCGTGGACATCGGTGTGGAAAACGCAGCCCTACGGTGCGATTGGTGCGCTCGCGATCGATCCACGCGACGACAAAGATGTGTGGGTGGGCACGGGCGAGGCGAACCCGCGTAACGACGTTTCTTGGGGCGACGGGATTTGGCGTTCGCGCGACGGCGCGAAGACCTGGCATCACCTCGGTCTCGACGCGACGTCGCAAATTTCACGCATCTCGATCGATCCTAAGAAATCGGATGATGTCGTCGTGGCGGCGCTGGGCGATCCTTACGCCGATACTGCCGAACGCGGCATCTACCGTACGCTCGACGGCGGCCGCACGTGGCAGCGGACGCTCTTTCTCGACGGAACGACGGGCGCAGCCGATCTCGCCCGCGACCCCAAAAATTCGAAGGTTTTGTACGCGGCGATGTGGCGCTTCCGCCGTCAACCCTGGCACTTCGAAAGCGGCGGCGGCCGCGACGGACTCTACCGTTCTCGCGACGGCGGCACCACGTGGTCGCCGGTCGCCGGGGGCGGCTTTCCCGAGGGGCCCCTGGGGCGCATCGGCATCGCGATTGCGCCGAGCCGTCCGCAGCGCGTGTACGCGGTCATGCAGTCGCACGCGGGCACGATCTGGCGCTCCGACGACGCGGGCATGACGTGGCAACGGACGTCGACCGACACGATGCCGGCGCAGCGTCCGTTCTATTTCTCGCATCTCGCCGTCGATCCCAAAGATGCCAATCACGTCATCGCCGTCTCGATGTATCTCTCGGAATCGAAGAACGGCGGCCGCACCTGGAAACACCTCACGAGCAACGTCCACGTCGACAATCACGCGCTGTGGTGGTCGCACGACGGGCGGCGGCTCATCAACGGCAACGACGGCGGAATCGCGCTTTCCAACGACGCCGGTGAGACCTGGGCGATGCCGCTGAACCTTGCGATCGGCCAGGTCTATCACGTCGGCTTCGACAACGCCACGCCATACAGCGTCTGCGGCGGTCTGCAAGACAATAGCACGTGGTGCGGACCGTCGCATAGCCGTAACGGCGTCGGCATCCTCGAACGCAACTGGACTGCAATCGCCGGGGGCGACGGGACATGGGCGCTCTTCGATCCGGCCGACCCGGACCGCATCTGGACCGATACGCAAGACGGCGTACTGACGATCTTCGATCGCAAAGCGCAACAGAGCATCGACGTGGAGCCGTTCCCCCGCGATCCATTCACATCGCTGCGTGGCATAGCGGAGAACACGTATCGCTTTAATTGGAATTCGCCACTGGCTTTCGCGCCCGCGGACCCGCACACCGTGTACTTCGGCGGCAATGTCGTCTTTCGTTCGACCGACAGCGGCCGCACGTGGTCACCGCTCAGCGGCGACCTCACGCGCGACGAGAAAGCGCATCAGGGCGTTTCCGGCGGCGCGATCTCGCTCGACGTTTCGGGTGCGGAATACTACGATACGCTGCTCGCGCTGACGCCGTCGGCGCGCGACGCGCAAACGATCTGGACCGGCAGCGACGATGGACTCGTCCACCTCACGCGTGACGGTGGCACGACGTGGAACGACGTCACGCCGCGTGGCTTGCCGCGCTACGCCCGTATCGAATGTATCGAAGCATCGCGCGAAGACGCGGCCTCGGCGTTCATCGCGGTCGACCGTCATGACCTCGGAGACCGTGCGCCGTACCTCTTTGCGACAAACGACTACGGCGCGTCGTGGCAGCGGATCGACGGCGCCTTGCCGCGCGGCGCCTCAACGCACGTCGTCCGGCAGGACACGAGAAACCCGGCCATGCTGTACGCCGGCACGGAGCAAGGAATCTATTATACGAACGATCGCGGCCGGCGCTGGCTGCCGCTGCGCTTCAACATGCCCGCGACACCGGTCTATGATTTGCAAATCCAACCGCAAGCGAACGACCTCATCGTCGCGACACACGGCCGTTCGTTTTGGATCTTTGACGATCTCACGCCACTGCAGCAGATCGCGCCCGTGGGCCTTGCTCCGGTGCTCTTTCCGCTGCGCCCCGGCACGTTATGGGCGCAGTGGCAACCCGTCGAAACGGGGGATGCGGGCGCGCTGCCCGACAACGTACCGCTCTTCGCCAATCCCAAAGGCCCGGCGCTCATCACGTTCTACCAAAAGGCACCCGCGAAAGACCGCCCCGAAATCGGCGTCGTCGACGCATCCGGCGCGGTCGTCCGTCACCTGCGGGGTTCGTACGAAACCGAAGACGGCAAGAAGTATTGGGTCTCGAACGTCGCCGGCTACAACCGCCTCGCTTGGGACGGCACTGAAGACGGGCCGACGCGGTGGCACGGTACGACGATTCAAAACTCGGGCCCCCTTACGGGAGCCGAGGCACTTCCCGGCACCTATACGATCCGCCTGACGGTCGACGGAACGACGGCGTCGCAGCCCTTTCTCCTGCAAGCGGACCCGCGCAGCCCCACGACCGCGCAAGAGCGAACCGAACGTCACGCGTATTTGCAGCGGATTTATGCCGATGTCGATACGATCGATACGCTGCTGAACCAAATCGATACCCGCGAACGTGCTTTGCGCCGCTATTCCGGCGCCGGCGCCCGGGTTCGGGAACTCGATGCCGCGCGCGACGAACTGACGGCGAACGATCGTCGCGACGAAGACGGTGTCACGAAGCCTGATCGGCTGCGCGAGCAACTCCTGGCTGCAAGCGGCACGCTGGGCGGTTCGCAGCAAGCGCCCTTTGCCGCGCATCTCGCTGCGACGGCTGCCCTTCAAGAACGCTTCGACCGTACGATCGCGGCGATCCGGGCGATGGTGGAACGGTGATCCGCGCCGTTACGTGCCGCTAAAGCGTCGCCATTCGCTCATGAACAAATCTGTTGGCACGAACGCGGCGTAACGATCCCGCTCGTTGCTCAATTCGATACCGTTCGCATCCATCTGCGTGAGCGTAAAATCGGCGAGCTTGACCTGCCAACGATTTTTTCCGTTGCGAATATCTTGCAGTACGATCGTGTCGCCGGCGCGGCTGATCTGACATTCGCCGAGCGCATGGACGGAATCTTCACCCTGCACTCCCGTGAAGCGATGCTGGACGAAGACCATCGTGCGGCGCTCGACGAAGTCTTGCAAGACCGCTTCGGGCGCGATTGCGTTGAGCTGAGCTCGATCGAGTCCGGCGCGTTGGATCATGGCGGGATCATAGCAGATAAGTCCGCATGTAGTACCGATGTGGCTTTACGGGGTTCCGGCGATCTTCGTCGTCTTGTGGTCCGCGGGCTTCACGTTCGCAAAGATGGGACTCGACGAGACGAGCCCATTCGTCCTGCTGTCGCTGCGCTACGCTCTCGTCGTGCTCGTACTGTTCCCGGCCTTCATCGCCGTGCGGCCGCCGCTACCAGCCTCACGAACGGCATTCGCACACGTCGCCGTGGTCGGCGTTTTGATACAGGTGGGGTTTTTCGGCGGGACGTACGTGGCGATCGCGCATGGCGCGTCGGCCGGCACCGTCGGCCTCCTATTCGTCCTGCAGCCGATCCTCGTTTCGCTGTTCGCGCCCAAGATGACGGGCGACCGCGTCACCGCCGGAGCCTGGGCCGGTTTGTGTCTCGGACTTCTCGGCGCCGCGCTCGTGGTCATCGCGCGCAGCGGCGTGCAAACGCTTCCGGTGTTCGGACTCGCTTCGTCTGTTTTCGGCGTCGTAGCCATGGCGGGCGCGACGTTGTACGAACGCCGGTTCGGCGTCTCCCAGCACGTCGTCACCGCCAACCTCATTCAATGTGGGGTCGGCCTGCTGATCGTCGTACCGCTGGCGCTGGGGCTCGAGGGCTTCCACGTCAGCTGGTCCGCGAAGCTCGGCATGGCCCTGGCATACCTCGTTCTGGCGAACTCGCTCGTCTCGATCACACTGTTGCTCGCGATGGTCCGCCGGGGCGAGGCCAGCCGGGTCTCGGCCCTGTTCTTTCTCGTGCCGCCGACGGCCGCGATCGTGGCATGGATGCTCGTCGGCGAGATCATGCCGCCGCTGGGATGGCTCGGCATGCTGTGCGCCGGAGCCGGCGTGGCGATCGTCCGTCGCTTACCCGGGGCGCCTCGGATGCAATCCTGAGTTCACGCGCTTCGTTCGCGTTCCCACCAGCCGAGCGACGGGATCGCCGCCACCGACCCGCGGCAGAGCCGCCGTAACACATCGCCCGCGGCGGTGAGCGTCGGTTCCCGCCCGTCGGGCTCGCACGTAAAGAGCCCGTCTTCCAAACACGACTGCTGCTCGCACAGAAGCGAATTCCAATCCACCATTCCGAACGCCGCCCATGCGCCGAAGGCCCGCACGTCGACGCCCTCGGCCCGTAGCGCGACGACATCGGCGTGGCGCTGCAGGAGCCAACGCGCGCGTTCGAGATCGGTGCCGTAGACGTGCACTTCGGAGAGAACGAGCGGCAAGTCTAAGCGTCGCCCCGCCTCCCGCAACAAGGGCTTGGGATCGAGCGGCACCGGCAAGCAATCCAGCAGCGCCAAATTGTCCATCGTGCCGTCCTCGCGCGTGCGGAGATAGCGCTCGGAATTCGGGTAGTAATTCCAACCCACAAGGTCCGGCGGCGCCGCTAGACGGCGAATGTGCTCTAGTTTTGCCACCGGGACGGCGCACCTCCCGGTAAGATACTCCCACAGCGGATGCGCGGGAGTCACGGCACCGCAGGCCAATTCGACGGAAAGAAACGATCGTTCGCGCTTGTGTTGCGCGTAGGCGCGTGCACCCACATCGGCCGCAACGAAGTTTTGCAGATCTTCGGTAATCATGAACTGCGCACCGGGCACCACGCGTCGAATCCGCTCGACGGCAAGCAGGTACCCGAGCATTTCGTTTACGATGGCTGCGCCGAAGGCACCATCGCCTCGGGCGTTTGGATACCACACTCCGTACAGGGTCGAGAAGCGCGCCGTCGTCAGCGGCTCGTTGATAGGCGTCCAGCGACGGACGTGTGGATAACGGCGTGCCGTCGCTTCCGCAAAGTCCGCAAAGAGTTCGGGGAACGCAGCGTCGGTCAGGTCGGTGTACGCCGGCCCGCTGCCGTGGTGCAAGAGCGTGACGATCGGCTCGATCCCCAAACGTTCCAGCCGCCTGAGCCGGGCGTCTTCCCACGCGTACGTGCGCTCGTGCGGATGCTGCGGCGCGACGCTCTCCCACAGAACGGGGTAGCGCGTTGCGGTGACGCCGAGGGCGGCGAGCCGGTCGATGTCGTCGAGCCGGGCATAGTGGCCGGTTTCGATGCGCTGGTCGCGATAGCGATCCCCGCCGAGCCGCGCTATTGTCGGTTCGGGCGAGGCCCAGTACTCCAACTCCACTACGCGACCTCGTTACACAGGAGGCTCTCTGCTTTGACCAGCGCGGACGCGACGGCTTGATCCATATTGAAATACTTATATTCACCGAGACGCCCGGCAAAGATGACCTGCGGTTCGCGCTGCGCGAGCGCGTCGTAACGGCGATACAGTTCCCGGCTTTCCGCACAGGGAATGGGATAAAAGGGATCGCCATCGGAGCCCGGATACTCGCGCGAAATCACCGTTTTATCTGCGGTTTGGCCCGTCAGGTACGCGTAGTCGGTCGTCCGGGTGTACGGCACGCGTTCGTCGGGCTCGTTGACGCACGCGGCGCTTTGAAAGCGACTGCGGGCGCGAACTTCAAAGTCGAACCTGAGCGTGCGGTACGGTAAGCGGCCGTAGCGATAATTGAAGTACTCGTCGATCGGCCCGGTAAAGATGACGCGCTCGGCGCGGACCTCGTCGACGATCGTCCGATAGTCGACGCCCAGCGCTACATCGATGTTAGGGTTCGCGAGCATGCGGCGCACCATCGCCGTATAACCGTCCGCCGGCATTGCCTGAAATGTATCGGTAAAATAGCGATCGTCGTCGCCCGTGCGCGTCGGAATGCGCCCGCACACCGTCGCATCCAAATCGGCCGGGTCGCGACCCCACTGCTTACGGGTGTAGCCCCGAAAGAAAAGTTCGTACAGTTCCCGTCCGATACGGGAGCGGATCATCTGTTCGGAGTTGTCGATCCGCAGGTACGGCTCGGCGCGACCGGCGAGAAAACGCGCGACTCCCGCTTCGTCAAAGCTTTGTCCGAATAACACGTTGATGGTCGTCCGATTGATCGGAACCGGAACGAGGCTTTCGCCGACGCGGCTGAGCACGCGATGTTCGTAGGGCCGCCATGCGGTGAACTGCGAGAGATAGTCGACGACTCGCTGCGAATTGGTATGAAAGATGTGCGGTCCATACGCATGATATTGCAGTCCGTCCAGATAGACGTCGTCATGCGCGTTGCCCGCAACATGATTACGACGATCGACGACGAGGACCGACGCGCCGCGCTCGGCCGCGAGTCGTTCCGCGATCGTGCTCCCGGCGAGGCCGGCGCCGACGACGAGGTACGTATACTCGTCCATTAACCACTTACTCGTGCGAGGAGCGAGCCGAATGAAGCGTTACCCATAGACGAGGCTCTACCCAGTTTTCAGGTCGGCAGCCGGTGGGAACAGCCACTCTAGCCCCTTTCCCTTGGAGGACTATGATCGATGTTATCGTGGTCGGCTTGCATTTACGCTGGCACGGCGTATGGCAGCGACCCAACCACATTCTTTCGCGCTTGAAGGAGCATGCCGCAATCGTCGTGGTCGAAGAAGAGATCCCGGCGGCCAGCGACGGCCAGCGCGTCGAGCAGACGGGCGGAATCGTCGTGGTGACGCCGCAACGCGTGCGGCCGCAGCCGGGCGTCGATAGCGCGACGCTCGCCGAGGTGCGTTCGCTCGTAGCGGATCGCTCGGCACTGCTGTGGCTCTATTCGCCGCTCATGTCGGATCTCGTTAAGGCGTTACCCGATGCGCCGATCGTTTATGACAAAATGGACGAGCTTTCGTCGTTCCAAGACGCCGATCCGTCGCTTGCGGAGCGCGAGGCGGAACTCTGCACGCAAGCCGTTTTCGTCTTCGCCGGCGGGCGTAGCTTGTGGGAGAGCGTGAAAGATCGCGTTCGTGCGGGCGGTGCTTTCCCCAGTGGCGTGGATGTCAAAGCCTATGCCGCTGCGGCACGCGAGCGCACGTCGGACCGGTCCGTCTCGCCGTGGCCGGTGTTCGGTTACATCGGCGTGATCGACGAACGTCTGGACCTCGAGCTCATTTCGGATGTGGCACGTGCCCGTCCGGACTCGATCGTCGTTATGGTGGGGCCGGTTGCGAAAATCGACCCGGCGTCGTTACCGCAAGAACCCAACATCCGTTATCTCGGGAAGCGCCCGTATTCCGACTTGCCTGCGGTCGTCGCCAGCTTCGACGTCGCATTGATGCCGTTCGCGCGAAACGAAGCGACTCGTTACATTTCGCCGACCAAGACGCTCGAGTATCTCGCCGCACGCCGCCCTGTCGTCAGCACCGCCGTGCCCGATGTCGTTGCGGATTTTGGCGACGTCGTGTACGTCGCTAGCGACACGGCGGAATTCGTCGCGGCGCTCGCCCGTGCCGAGCGCGGCGATCCGGCCCGGCGCGAAGCGGGAACGGCACGCGCGGACGCCATGACATGGGATGCGGTGGTCGCGAGCATGCGCGACGCGCTCGCGCGCGCCGGCATTACCTTGCGACGCTCAGACGATACCGAAGCAGTACACGGTCGCGCTGCGCAAGGTTTCGTGCGGTCGTAGGACGGCGGAAGGAAACGCCGGCACGTTCGGTGCGTTTGGAATCGCTTGTGTCTCGAGCGTCAAGCCGTCGCCCTGGCGGTACGTGCGCGCGCCGTCCGGCGCGACGTCACGCCCACTAAGAACGTTACCGGTGTACAGCTGAAGACCCGGCTCCGTCGTCGCGCACGTCAGCCTGCGGCCGGACTCCGGTTCCACGACCTCCGCACACATCACGGGGTCGCCGTCGCCGCGCGGAGCGAGCATCCAGTTGTGATCGAACCCGCGCCCGTTGCGCATCTGCTCGTCGGCCGAGCGAATCCGGTCGCGCAGGCGCACCGGCCTGCGCAGGTCGAACGGCGTGCCGTCAACGCTGCGGATTTCGCCCGTCGGCAGGCCGTCGGCGTCGATGGGCGTGTAGCGGTCTGCGTTAAGGGTCACGACGTGATCGAGGACGTCGCCCGGCCGCTCACCGCAAAGGTTGAAGTAGGTGTGGTTCGTGAGACTGACGATCGTCGCGCGATCCGTCCGCGCCTCATACGTGATGCGTATTGCGTCGCCCGCCAGCGCATAGCGCACCCAGACGCTCAGCGTTCCCGGAAAGCCTTGGTCACCGTCGGGGCTGATGTGACGCAACACGATCGCATCGGCCGCGGCCGACTCGACGCTCCAGGTAGCGCGATCGAACCCCGCCGGGCCGCCATGCAAAGCGTTCGGTCCGTTGTTGCGCGGAACGGCATACGCCGCGCCGTCGAGCGTGAAGCGGCCGCCCGCAATGCGGTTGGCAAAGCGTCCGATCGTCGCGCCAAAGTACGTATCGCTTGCCTCGTACTCTGCCAGCGTCGCATAGCCGAGTACGACGTTCTCTCGCAAGCCGCGCCGGTCGGGCGCTTCGAGCGATACGAGCCGTGCACCGTAGGGAATGATTCGCGCACGCAAGGTCGCAGACGCGAGCGTGTAAACGTCCATACCATCACCTTCTTCCAATGGAAAGCGCGCCGCTCATGTCGCCCGATGACTCGACTCACCTGCAACGAATCGCGCGCAAGCAGGTTCTACACCTGCCCGACGGCCGGTACGTAATCGTGTACGCGATCGTCGCCTCGCCTTAAGGGATGTCCGAATTGCGGTGGCACCCGCTGCTCGGCGAGTGGGTGATGACGGCGACAGAACGACAGGAACGCACCTTCCTGCCGCCCGCGGATTATTGTCCGCTTTGCCCGACGCGCTCCCCCGACATACCGACGGAAATCCCGGTTGCCGCGTTCGATATCGCCGTCTTCGAGAACCGCTTTCCGTCGTTGCACGTGCCGCCCCCGGCGCCGGCCGTGACCGGGACGGAGCTCTTTGCGGTGCGTCCGGCGATCGGCGCCTGCGAAGTCGTTGCGTACACCGACGATCACGCCGCCACGCTCGCGACATTGCCGCTCGATCGCATCGCGGGGCTCGTCGATGTGTGGACCGACCGCTACCGGGAACTCGGCGCGCGACCCGAGATCGCCTACGTGTACGCCTTCGAAAATAAAGGTGAAGCCGTCGGCGTTACGCTCTCGCATCCGCACGGCCAGATCTATGCCTACCCTTTCGTGCCCCCGCTCATCGTTCGCGAACTCGCCGCCTGCGAAGCGCACCGCGCACGCACCGGCCGCTGCCTGCTCTGCGACATCGTCGCCGAGGAACGTCGCGAGCGATGCCGCATCGTCGGCGAAAGCGCGTCTTTTGTCGCCTTCATTCCATTCTTCGCGCGCTATCCATACGAGATCCATCTCGTCCCCAAACCGCACGTCCGCGATCTGGCCGACTTCGACGCGGCCCTGCGCTTCGATTTGGCGCGCGTCCTCAAAGCGACGCTCGTCGCCTACGACGCACTCTTCGCCGCGTCGTTCCCCTACATCATGGCGCTGCACCAACGACCGACCGATGGTGAAGCACACGACGCCTATCACTTTCACATCGAATTTTATCCGCCGATGCGCAGCGCGTCGCGCATCAAGTATCTCGCGGGTTCGGAAGCCGGCGCGGGCGCCTTTATCAACGACACTCTGGCGGAAGAAAAAGCCGCCGAGGTTCGCGTGCATTGGCGTCTCCCGTGAAGTCGCGCACGTTCCGAGCGCCTGGCCGCGTCAACCTCATCGGCGAGCACACCGACTACAATGGGGGTTTCGTCTTGCCGATGGCAATCGATCGTGCGGTCACGATCGTTGCCGAGTCGCGCGCGGACCGCATCGTGCGCTTTACGAGCGAGGCGATGCAAGCGTCCGTCGACATCGGGCTCGACGCCTCCGATGCAGCGATCTGGCAGTTAGCGCCATGGGCGCGCTACGTGGGCGGCGTCGTGCGCGTCCTCGCATGCGACGGACCACTCGTCGGAGCCGATCTGCGCGCCTCTTCAAGTATTCCGTTGGGCGCGGGGCTCTCGTCGTCGGCGGCGCTCGAGGTCGCGACCGGTCTCGCGCTCGCGTCGCTCGCGGGGCGCAGCATCGGCGCCCTGGAGCTCGCGCGCGTGGGTCAGGAGGCCGAAAACCGTTTTGCGGGCGTCGCGTCGGGCATCCTCGACCAGTGTGCCTCCGTCTTCGGCCGTGCGGATCACGCCCTGCTCATCGATTGCCGCTCGCTCGCGATCGAAGCGATTCCGGTTGCGCTTCGCAATGCAGCGTTCGTCGTTTGTGACTCAGGCGTGCGGCACGGCCATGCCGGCGGCGAGTACAACGCACGCCGGCACGAGTGCGAAACGGCAGTCGACGCGCTTCGCGGCGCAGGCCTTTTCATCGAGTCGCTGCGCGATGTGACGGCGGAGCAATTCGAAGCGGCCCAGGGGCACGTTCTCGAACCCGCGCGCAGCCGCGCCCGGCACGTTATCAACGAAAACGTACGTACCCTGGCCGCGGCGCAGGCGCTGCGCGATGGCGACGCTCGCCGCTTCGGCGGCTTGATGACGGAGTCGCATGCATCGCTGCGTGACGACTACGCCGTCAGTTCGCCGGAACTCGATGCCCTGGTCGAGGCTGCCCTCACGGTGCCCGGAACGTATGGCACTCGCATGACGGGGGGCGGCTTCGGCGGGTGCACGATTAGCCTCGTCGCGACGCCGTCGCTCGCGCAGTTCCGCCGCGCCGTGATGGACGCCTCTTACGCGCGCACCGGACGCACGACGTCGATCGAGGTCGTCACGCCCGCCGACGGCGCGCGCGAATTGAGTGACGCCACGCAATCTTAACACCGTGCGATGAGGCAGCCGTCACGATTTGACGATGATACGGGCACGTGCTCCTCTTTCCGTCTTCAACCCATCGGGTGTCCTCGTACTTACGCGCGGCCGTTCGGCGTACCGCCGGGCAGTACCGAAACCCCGTCCATCCCGGCGATTTTCCCGACCCGACGTTGATCCGCGTCGGACCGCGCGACTTCTTTGCGACCACCACCTCGACCGATTGGGCGCCGCAATTTCCGCTGCTGCACTCGCGCGATCTCGTGCACTGGAAGTCCGTGGGCGCCGTGTTTCAAAACCGGCCGGAATGGTCGATCGGCAAGCACTGGGCACCCGATCTCTCGGCGCACGGCGGCCGCTATTTTCTGTACTACGTCGGCCACAAGCGCGGAGGCAGCCTATCGATTGCGGTCGCGACCGCCGATCGTCCCGCAGGTCCGTACGTCGATCACGGTCCGCTCGTCGGCCAAGCCGCAGGCTCCATCGATCCCATGGCTTTCACCGATAGCGACGGCACGCGTTATCTGCTTTGGAAAGAAGACGGCAACGCCGTCGACCGCCCGACGCCCGTTTGGGCCGCACGGCTCTCCCCCGACGGCCTGCACGTTGTCGGGGAGCCCGTCGAACTGCTGCGCAACGATTGCGCGTGGGAAGGCGAGGTCGTCGAGGCGCCGTTCGTGCTCCAGCGCGGTGAGTGGTATTATCTGTTCTATTCGGGCAACGCATGCTGCGGTGACGAATGCGCGTACGCCGTCGGCGTCGCGCGCGCGCGTTCGGTGCTGGGACCGTGGGAAAAGTACGCGGCCAATCCGATTCTCGCCGGGAACAGCCAGTGGAAATGTCCGGGGCACGGCAGCATCGTGATCGACGATGAAGGTCGTTCGTTTTTGCTCTACCACGCGTACGCCCGCGACGCGGCGACGTTCGTCGGACGCCAGGCGCTGCTCGACGAGGTGACGTGGCAGACCGACGGCTGGCCAGCCATCCAGGCCGGCCGCGGCCCGAGCTCGCGCGCGAGCGTCCCGTTTTTTCGAAGCAGCGGGTCGACGACGTCGGGCATCGTCTACGACGATTTCGCAGGCGATGTGCTCGGTCCGGAGTGGCAATGGCCGCAATTCGGCCGGCCCGGCATTGCCTTCGAACGCAACGCCGGTGGCATCCGTTCGCTCGTGCTCGGGGTACCGACGGCATCCCACGATCCACTGGCCGCCGTCGTCGGCCGGTCGCTGCGTTCCGGCAGCTTCATGGCTACGACGACCGTTATGCTCGACGGTGCGGGGCAAGCCGGCTTAGCCGCCTACGGTGACCGCAAACACGCATTAGGTATCGCGCTACGCGGCGAACGCATCATCGTTTGGCAGCGCAAGAGCGGCGTCGTCAACGAACTCGCGTCGGCGAGCGCGAAGCGTTCTCGCGTGTATCTGCGCATGATCGCGCGGGGCGGAACGTCGTTTCGCTTTCACTATTCCGCCGACGGCAAGCGTTGGACGGCGCTGGGTCCGACACTCGACGGCGCGGACCTTCCGCCCTGGGACCGCGGCGTGCGCGTGGCGCTGACGGTCGGCGGTGCACCATATGCGCGCGCGCGCTTCGCGTTCCTACGCATCGTCCCGTTCGTCAAAACGCCTTTCGGCGTTCCGAGCGCAGCACGCGCGGCGCGGCTGGAAGCCGGCTAAATCTTCGCTTTGCGCGCGCAGAGTTCGAGATACGTCCCGGCCGGATCGTTGAAGAAGACCGCCGGATAGCCGTCCATGTCCTCGGAGAGTTCGACGTTGGAAGCGCCTAATTGACGCAGCCGATCCGCCCACCGCAGCACGTCTTGCGCCGTTGCAACGCGCAAGGCAATCCGGCTGGGGTTGACCGTCATTTCCGCGGCCTCGATGAAGCCGATGAACGCCTCGGCGTAACCCGGCACGAGCGTTGCGTGGTACTCGATCGTGTTATAAGGGTGCGCGCCGTCGGGATCGTGCCAGTCGCCCTGCGGATCGACGTACGCAAACGTCTTGCGGGGCAGGCCCAGTTCCGGCATCACGGCATCGTAGAATGCCTCGACGCTCGGTAGCGAGCGCACGCGCACGTCGAGGTGATCGATCGGCGAGGACGGTTCGGCCATGAGCACAACATACCCACGCAGGTGCCCCCGAAGGCGTTCAGCCGTTATTCGTGCCTGCCGCACGGGGCACACCAGGCTCATGACCACCGATCAATACACGCTGCGCAATCCCGTCGACGCCTATCCGCGCCCGGATTTCCAGGCGCCGCCGCAGAACTCGCCTGGTGCGAGCGATGCCATGTCGCCACAGCCCGATCACGGTGAAGGGACCTATCGTGGCAGCGGCCGTCTCACGGGCCGCAAGGCCATAGTCACGGGCGCCGATTCCGGCATCGGGCGCGCCGTCGCGATCGCCTTCGCGCGCGAAGGCGCCGACGTCATCGTTTCATATCTCAACGAAGAAGCCGAGGCGCGCGACACCGTGCGGCTGGTCGAGGAAGCGGGGCGCAAAGGAATCGCCGCGCCCGGCGATATCGCGCAGGAATCGCACTGCAAGGCGCTTATCGAGCGCACGCAAGATGAACTCGGCGGCATCGATATCCTCGTGAACAATGCGGCCTTCCAAAGCACGCACGCGCGCATCGAAGACTTCACGACGGCCGAACTCGAGCGCACGTTCCGTACGAACGTGTACGCGATGTTCTGGCTTTGCCGCGCGGCGATCGCCCGGATGAAGCCGGGCTCGAGTATCGTCAATACGACCTCGATCCAAGCCTACCAACCCGAACCGTTGCTGCTCGCATATGCCGCCACCAAAGCGGCGATCGTGAACTTCACAAAGGGCTTTGCGCTGGAGGCGATTGGGCGCGGGGTGCGCGTGAATGCAGTTGCGCCAGGGCCGGTCTGGACGCCGCTCATTCCGGCGACGATGCCGCAAGACGAAGTACCGCGCTTCGGTGCCGCCTCTCCCATGGGCCGCCCCGCGCAGCCCGCCGAGCTCGCGCCTGCCTACGTTTTTCTCGCGTCGGGTGAATCGAGTTACATCAACGGTGCGATCCTTGCCGTCACCGGCGGCATGCCGCTCACCTAACCAGAGAATCGCTTTGCAACGTGGGTACAGGCCCTGCATGGGACTTAAAGACGACATGAAGCTGATCCGCGAGACCTCGGCCGAGGCGCTGCACGGGGCCGAGCGGGACACCGCCGACGATGTACCGGGCGTCGAAACGCCGGATCAAACACGTCACGACGGCATGCGTACCGACATCGGCACCATCTCGCACGCCGAGACCTCGGGTGATGTCGAAAATCGCGCGCGCAAAGGTAACTTAACGGGCATGTGACGGACGGATGCTGATCATCAACACCCGAGACGTCGAAGAACTCGCCTGGTCGTCACCGCGCCGGACATTTGCTGGTTTCGGAAAGCAAATCTCGGAAGCGCTCGGACGCGACCCGAACTCGACCGACCTCGAACGGCGCCACCCCTTCGACATCGAGATTCAGCGGATTGCCCCAGGGGCGTCGCCGTGTCCCTATCACGCCCACAGCGCGCAATGGGAGTTCTATCACGTCATTTCTGGCACGGGACGCCTGCGCCATCGCGATGGCGCGACTGCAGTGGGTGCTGGCGATGCCTTTGTGTGCAAACCAGGCGAACCACATCAACTGATCAATGACGGCGCGACCGATCTCGTCCTTTACGTCGTCGCCGACAACCCGATCGGTGAATCGCACTTTTATCCCGACAGTAACAAGTGGGGCGTCAGCGTGCCGGAGCGCCGCCTGCTCCGCTCGGCGCCGCTCGAGTACTATGACGGAGAAGAGTAAGCGCGCACGCGCGGTAGCGCGCAGCCGCGCGCGGCAACCCCCTTAGTGCTGGTGTTCGTGAGCCACGTGGGTGAGGGTGCCGTTCTCGGTGTGTTCGTGCTCGGCGTGCACGTGAACGTGTGCGTGGGCCGTCCCATCGGCGTGGCGGTGTTCGTGCTCGTGCTCGACGTGCTCGTGCGCGTGCGCGTGCGCACTGCCGTCGGAATGTGCGTGTTCGTGGGCGTGCTCGCCCGTCTTAAGACTATCCATCGGTTTCTCTACCCGCTAATGGACAGTCTGAGCCCGGTGTGGGGCAATTTGAGTCTGCGCGGCAAGGGTCGGTCTCAGAGGACGAGCAAGCGAATGCGCCGTGCAGCATTTTCTCGGAGCGGGCCTCGACTTCGGCCAACCCTACGGACTGCCGGCGACGACCCGTCGGCTGTGTCCGGTGAGTGGCGCGTGGGGAACCGCTCGACAGAAGAGTGGCTTCTCCGATATGGTATACCATGGACATGCATAGTGCGCGCGCCCGGGCGGTTTCCTCTTCGGCTTGGGACCGCCGGTGAACGGCGCTCCCCTGCGAATCGCGCCCCTGGAAGCGGATTTCACGTTTCGGTTGAAAGCGTATGAAGCGCTGCGGGATGCGATCGCGGATATGCGCATTTACGATTCGTCCGACGAAGTTCGCCTCGACGAACGCCACTTGGCGCAAGAGCTGGGCGTGAGTCGCACTCCGATTCGCGAAGCACTGCTACGTTTGGAAAACGACGGCATCGTCAAGAACATTCCACGCCGCGGTGTGTTCGTGGTTCGCAAAACCAAGCGCGAGATCGTCGAGATCATCACCGTGTGGGCGGCGCTGGAAAGTTTCGCAGCGCGGCTCGTCGTCAAGCACGCGAGCGATGAGTCGATTTCTTCACTGCGTGACATATTTGCGACGTTCCAAGCGGACGGCGTTGAAACGCACATCGACGAGTATTCCGATTCGAATCTCGCTTTCCATCAACGCATCCTCGAATTATCGCAGTGTGCGACCCTCTTGGAAACGGCGAAGACGCTGTTCGTCCACATGCGCGCGATCCGCCATAAAACGATCGCTGAAGATCGGCGCTTCGAGCGCTCGATCGTGCATCACATCGAGATCATCGAAGCGCTCGAAGCGCGCGATGCCGACCTTGCGGAGCGCCTCGTTCGCGAGCACGCGCTCGACCTGGCCGAGCACGTGAACCTCAACGCAACGTATTTGCAGTAACCCAAGAGCGTCTCGAGCCCAACGACGTCTCGTTCCGCGCTACTGACAAACCTTAAAGTAGTGCGGGACAGTATCCGCCTCGATGAGCGATGAGCGATGAGCGATGAGCGCGTTTTGTATTCAAATGGTTTCTTTGAACCTTTTCACTCGTGAAAATCTTTTTTTCCACCTCTTTACTTTGGCGGATAGCTCGGCTATGTTCGGTGGACGTCGGGTTTGGTATGCCACATACAAGCTTTCCCGTGAAACCGGGGCGGCCGCACGTGTTCGCGGCTCCCATTTTGTATCAGCTAGGCTACTGGAGCGCCCTTGCAATTGACGGACCTGGAGGTAAGGAATTTCGGACGCGCGGATCCGCCGGGTTCGGCATCGCCGGCTTGAAGGTTCATGGCCGCAAAACAACTCGCGCCTTTCCCCCCTAGGCGAGGCGTCCGTCTGCGACGGGCGCGCGAGATTGGCCGTGGCTCGAATCTGCGCCCGCGCACATCGCGGCACTGATGTAATTCACGGAATACCTAGATTTTAAGGAGTTAGTCATGGCGAGCACGGCCTCAGGCCTCAGTCAATCGCTTCCGCCTATCGAAAAAACTGCGCCGGCCAGCTTGAGCGGCGGACATCTCGTCGCCAAGGCCCTCAAAAATGAAGGGGTCGATACGATCTTCACGATCTGCGGCGGCCATATCATCGACATCTACGACGGCTGCATCGATGAGGGCATTCGGATCGTCGACACCCGCCACGAACAGGTTGCGGCGCATGCTGCGGACGGCTACGCTCGGATGACAGGGGGGCTCGGCTGCGCCGTCGTGACCGCGGGACCGGGCACGACGAACGCTACGACGGGCGTCGCGAACGCGTTCCGCGCCGAAAGTCCGATGCTGCTCATCGGGGGCCAGACTGCCGCCGCACAGCACCACATGCGTGGTCTGCAAGACCTCCCACACGTCGAGATCATGCGCCCGATTACGAAATTCGCCTCGACCGTTCCGACGACGAGTCGCGTTGCCGATTTCGTCGCGATGGCCGCCCGTGAATCATTCAACGGCAATTTTGGTCCGTCTTTTTTGGAAATCCCACGTGACGTTCTCGACGCTACGGTCGATCTCAAAGATGCGGTCATTCCGCAACGTGGCCGGTATCGCGCCTCGACCAAGAGCATCGGGGATCCCGTCGATATCGAGCGTCTCGCCGATCTCATCGTCCAAGCAAAGAAGCCGGTCATCATGCTCGGGCAGCAAGTGTGGACCTGCCGCGCTTCCGACATCGCCCGGCAATTCGTCGAGGAACTCAACGTGCCGGCGTACGTCAATGGGGCGGGCCGCGGGACGCTAGCTCCGGATCATCCGCTCAATTTTCAATTGACGCGCCGCGATGCGTTCGCCGATTCCGATCTTACGATCGTCGTCGGCACGCCTTTCGACTTCAGGCTCCGTTACGGGAAGAGTCTCAAGGCACCGACCGTCGTGCAGATCGACATGGGTTATGCGAACGTCGGACGCAACCGGGACATCTCGCTCGGTTTGGTCGGCGACGTCGGTGCGATCCTTGCGGCAGTACTGCAAGCGACGTCGGGCCGGCAGGGCAACGGCGCGCGCCTACGCGACGACTGGGTCAAAGATCTGCGTGCCAAGGAACAGGCCGCGGTCGACGCGCGGATGCCGCGGCTTCGTAACGATTCGGCCCTCATCCACCCGTACCGTCTCGCGTACGAGATCGATAATTTCCTGACGGACAACTCGATCTTCATCGGAGACGGCGGCGACGTCGTGACGTTTGCCGGCAACGTCGTACGGCCGAAAGGACCGGGACTCTGGATGGATCCGGGACCGCTCGGGACGCTCGGCGTGGGGACGGGCTTCGCGCTCGCTGCGAAGATGGTCGCACCGCACCGCGAGGTCGTCGCATTGTTCGGGGACGGCTCGTTTGCGATGACGGGCTTCGATATGCAAACGTCGATCCGCGACAAGGCGCCGTACATCGCGATCGTCGGCAACAATTCATACATGAATCAAATTCGCTTCGGGCAGATTCAAAAATACGGCACCGAACGCGGCAACGTAGGAAATTATCTCGGCGACGTGCACTTCGAAAAATTCGCGCAGATGCTCGGCGTGTATGGCGAGGCCGTCCACGATCCGGCGCAGATTCAACCTGCGTTGCAGCGCGCGCGCGAGTCTGGAACGTGTGCCATCATCAACGTTTGGCTCGATCCCGACGCGTACGCGCCGGGAACCGAAAATCAAACGATGTACAAATAGCGCCGGGCATACTGATGGATACGAATGTTAAAGAGAACGGTAAAGCCGTTCGTCCGGCCCTCGACGGCGTGCGCATCCTCGACATGACGCACGTCCAGGCCGGCCCCTCCTGCACGCAAATTCTTGCGTGGCTCGGTGCGGATGTCATCAAAGTGGAATTGCCCGGCCGCGGAGATATCACGCGTGGACAGCTCCGCGACAAGCCCGACGTCGACAGCTTGTACTTCACGATGCTGAACTGCAATAAGCGCAGCATTACCTTGAACACCAAGTCCGAAGCCGGCAAAGAGATCTTCCGCAAGCTGATCCGCCACTGCGACGTCCTCGTCGAGAATTTCGGGCCCGGTGCGCTCGACCGTCAGGGTTTCACGTGGGAAGCGATCCACGAACTCAACCCCCGGATCAGCTACGCTTCGATCAAGGGTTTCGGTCCGGGCGTGTTCGTCGATTTCAAAGCGTACGAAACGGTCGCGCAGGCGATGGGCGGCTCCATGAGCACGACGGGCTGGGAAGACGGGCCTCCCACTAGCACCGGATCGCAGATCGGCGACTCCGGCAGCGGCATGCACATGGTAGCCGCGATTCTGGCCGCATTATATCAGCGTACGCATACGGGACGCGGCCAGCGCGTCGAAGTTGCCATGCAAGATTCCGTCCTCAACCTCTGTCGCGTGAAGTTCCGCGACCAGCAACGCCTGGCCGCCGGTCCCCTCGCGGAGTATCCGAACAAAACGTTCGGCTCGTACGTTCCGCGCTCAGGCAACGCGTCCGGCGGCGGTCAGCCGGGCGCAGCGGTCAAGACCAAGGGTGGCCGCGCGAACGATTACGTGTACGTCATCATCCAGCCGCAAGTTTGGGCCCCGCTCGCGAAGACGATCGGGCGTAGCGATCTCGTTACCGATCCCGCGTACGCGACGCCCGAAGCGCGGGTGTCGCATCTCGACGAAGTGTTCGGCGTCGTCGAGCAGTGGAGCCTCGATTACACCAAATTCGAAGTTCTCGAAAAGCTCAATGCGATCGACGTTCCGTGCGGTCCGATCTTGAGTACTGAAGATCTCATCGACGATCCGTCTCTGAATGCGAGCGGCATGATTACGACGGTCGATCACCCCGAACGCGGCGCGTTCAAGACCGTCGGGTGCCCGCTGGTGCTTTCCGATACGCCCGTGTCGATCGTCGCCTCGCCGGGACTCGGCGAGCACTCCGCCCAGATATTACGCGAAATCGGCCACGATGGCGCGAGCGTGCAAGAACTTCAAACTGCCGGCGTTTTGTAGGAGCGTAGCGTGTTACTGGAACGAACCTCGAAAAACCAAGCCGCGGTAAGCGAGATTCTAGCGCGCGTGAAGAGCGAGAAGCGCCAATCGCTATCCGCACCCGAAGCGAAGATCGTTGCCGACGCGTACGGCATTCCCGTTCCGCAAGAAGGACTCGGCGAAACCGCGCACGCCGCCGCAACCCTGGCAGATAAGATGGGCTATCCCGTCGTGCTCAAGATCGTCTCGCCGAATATCTTGCACAAAACCGAAGCCGGCGGCGTCATCGTGGGCGTCTCCGACGCTGCCGGCGTACGTGCGGGCTTCGCTCAGATCGTCAAGAGCGCTAAGGCATACAAGAGCGACGCGCAGATCAGCGGCATTCAAGTACAGCAGATGTTGCCGACCGGCGCGCAAGAAGTCATCGTGGGTGCGGTCACCGATCCGAGTTTCGGCAAGCTGGTCGCGTTCGGTCTGGGCGGCGTGCTCGTCGAAGTGCTCAAAGACGTGACGTTCCGCTTGGCGCCGGCCACGCGCGAAGACGGCCTCTCGATGCTGGACGGTATCGCCGCGGCGGACATGCTCAAGGGCGTGCGCGGCTCCGAGCCCGTCGATCGCGACGCGCTCGCAGGTATCATCGAAAACGTCTCGGCGCTCGTGACGGATTTTCCGGAGATCAGCGAAGTAGACTTGAATCCGGTGTTCGCCACTCCCCGTGGAGCGACGGCGGTGGACGTTCGTATCTTGGTCGATTTCGAAGCGGCGGCTCCGCGCGAGCGACGGTCCGATGCCGAAATTCTCGAGAAGATGAACCGGATGATGCGGCCCGATTCGGTCGCCGTCGTCGGCGCGTCGGCCGAGGATGGTAAGATCGGGAATTCCGTCATGAAGAACCTGATCAACGGCGGGTACGCGGGGAAGATCTATCCGATCAATCCCAAAGCGGACCAGATTCTCGGTCACAAAGCGTACGCGAGCGTCAAGGATATCCCGGGCGACGTCGACGTCGCGATCTTCGCAATCCCGGCTAAATTCGTGGCCGCCGCGCTAACCGAAGTCGGCGAGAAAAAGATCCCCGGTGCGGTGCTCATTCCGTCCGGATTCGCCGAGACCGGTAACGTCGAGGGCCAAGACGAGATCGTCGCGATCGGTAAGAAATACGGCGTGCGACTGCTCGGGCCGAACATCTACGGCTTCTATTACACGCCCAAAGATCTGTGCGCGACGTTCTGCACGCCGTACGACGTCAAGGGCAGCGTGGCGCTGTCGTCGCAGAGCGGCGGCGTCGGCATGGCAATCATCGGTTTTAGCCGCTCCGCCAAAATGGGCGTTTCGGCGATCGTCGGTCTCGGTAATAAATCGGACATCGCCGAACACGACCTGCTGACGTTCTTCGAGCAAGACCAGCCGACCAAGGCGATCGCGATGCACATGGAAGATCTCAAAGACGGTCGGGCGTTCTCCATCGCCGCGAAGCGCGTATCGAAGAAAAAGCCCGTGATCGTTCTCAAGGCCGGCCGGACGGACCTCGGTGCGCGTGCGGCGAGTTCGCACACCGGTGCGCTCGCCGGAAACGATGCGGTCTACGACAGCGTGCTGCGTCAGAGCGGCGTCATTCGGGCTCGCGGTCTGAACGAAATGTTGGCGTTCGCTCGGGCGGTACCGATCTTGCCGACACCCAAGGGCGAGAACGTGGTCATCATCACGGGCGCCGGCGGATCGGGCGTCCTCCTCTCCGACTCGTGCGTCGATGCCGGTCTTACCCTGATGAAGTTTCCCGACGACCTCGACGAGGCGTTCAAGAAGTTCATCCCCCCATTCGGCGCGTCGGGCAATCCGGTCGATATCACCGGCGGCGAACCGCCGCTGACGTATCAGAATACGATCCGCCTGGGGCTCCAGGACGACCGCATCCACGCGCTCATCTTGGGGTACTGGCATACGATCGTAACGCCCCCGATGGTATTTGCCAAACTCGTATCGGAGGTCGTGGAAGAGTTCCGCGCGCGAGGAATCGATAAACCGGTGGTGGCGTCGCTCGCCGGCGACGTGGAAGTTGAAGAAGCGAGCGAATATCTCTTCGACCACGGCGTGCCTGCGTATCCGTACAATACCGAGACGCCCGTTGCAGTCGTGGGCGCGAAATATCGTTGGGCGAGAGGAGCGGGCCTCTTATGAGGCCCCTCCGCTTGCCTCGGTCTGAAGGAACATTTTTCACTGAGCGATTCGCCCCGAAAGTCGGAGTCGAATTAGTCGAGTCAAAGGAAGCCGTGAAAGTATGACGAGTCCATCAACGCCATCCTCGCCTCTTCGAAACCCATGGGTTCAGCTCGCCGCCGGCGTCGTCTGCATGGCCATGATCGCGAACCTGCAATACGGATGGACGGTATTCGTCGATCCGATCGGAAAACAAAACGGCTGGGGCCGCGCGGCCATCCAAGTCTCGTTCACCACCTTCGTTCTTTTGGAAACGTGGCTCGTACCGTTTGAAGCGTTGCTCGTCGATAAGCACGGGCCGCGCGTGATGGTCGCGATCGGCGGCGTCTTATGCGGCCTAGCGTGGGTGATGGATTCCATGGCGAACACGCTCCCGATGCTCTACCTTGCAGGCGCCGTCGCGGGCGTCGGCGCGGGCATCGTCTACGGTACGTGCGTCGGTAACGCGCTGAAGTGGTTCGGAAGCCGCCGCGGGCTCGCGGCGGGCCTGACGGCCGCCGGGTTCGGCGCCGGTGCGGCGCTTACCGTCGTTCCGCTCATGAACATGATCGCAAGCAGCGGTTACCAGCATACCTTCTTGGTATTCGGCATCATCCAGGGCGCGATCGTCGTGATCGCTTCGATGTTCCTCGTCCGGCCACCGGCATCGAAACCGGCCGAAGCACTGCCCGACGAGCACGTCATCATGCAAGGCAGACGCGAATACGCGCCGACCGACGTCCTGCGCTCGCCCGTGTTTTACGTCATGTACCTCATGTTCGTGCTGGTCGCGACCGGTGGCTTGACCGCCGTGGCGCAACTCGCTCCGATCGCTAAAGACTTCTATATCGATACCATCCCCGTATCGCTCATCGGATTGACGATGCCGGCACTGACCTTCGCTCTCTCGATCGATCGCGTCATGAACGGCATTACGCGGCCGCTGATGGGCTACATCTCGGATCGCGTCGGCCGAGAAAACACCATGTTCGTCGCCTTCTTGCTCGAAGGTATCGGTATCTTCGCGCTCATGAAATTCGGAACGTCGCCGGTCGCCTTCGTCATCTTGTCGGGCTGCGTGTTCTTCGCATGGGGCGAGATCTACAGCATCTTCCCGGCGACCACGCGCGACCACTTCGGGCAGAAGTTCGCGACGACGAACTACGGCATGCTCTATACGGCTAAGGGGACGGCAGCCTTGCTCGTGCCGCTCTCCAGTGTCGTCACGACCGCAACCGGCAGCTGGAGCGCGACGCTCATGATCGCGGCTGCGTTTAATATCGTAGCGGCTGTTCTGGCGATTGCCGTCCTCAAACCGATGCGACGTCGCGATATCCTCAAGCAAAACGGCGCCCTCGCGGGTACTCCCATCGCCTCCATGAGCGCGGCCACTTAGCCATTATACGTCCGTACACTGCTAAACGAAAAGGGAACCATATGCCCGTAAACCATCTCAAGGTTGCCGCGATCGGCGCAATCGTTCTGCTTGCGGCCGCAATGCCGAAGCCCGGCGCCGCGGCGTCGGAAGAAATCGTCGCGCTCGTGGCATCCAATGCCAAAGGCGCATTTACCGAGATCATCAAGGAGTTCGAGACCAAGCACAAAGGGGTCACCGTCAAAGCGAACTACCTCGGCGGCACGCAGATCGGCAACATGGTCGATACGCAGGAACGCGCCGACCTCGTTCTCGTCGGAAGCAGCACGACCGATAAAGAATCGCAGTTGCTCGGTCCCGTGACACCGGTGTTGCGCAATCGCGAAGTGATTCTGGTACCCAAGAACAACCCGGCAAATATCAAAACGGTCAAAGACCTCGGGAACAAGGGCGTCAAGCTCGCGATCGGCACGCCGGGTTCGGCGGTCGGGAAACTTGCAAGCCAAGTCATTCAGAACGCGGCTGCCGCCTACGGTTTCGAATACGTCAAGGACGTGCGCGAAAACGTTAAGGTGCAGGCCGACAAGGGCAGCGACATCGTGGCGGCCGTCGGGGGGCCGGCGAACGCTGCGATCGCGTTCGAATCCGACAAAGACGATACGAAGTTCACGACCATACAGATCGATGAAAAATTCAACGTCATCTCCACGTACAGTATGGCCGTCACCAAGAACGCCAAAAACAGTGCGATGGCCAAAGAGCTGGTCGACCTCGTTGCCGGTCCGGACGGCCAGGCAGTCCTCAAGAAATTCAACTATATGTCTCCGAAGTAATGACCCCGGCTCGACGCACCGCCTCGGCCACGAGGCGGTGCGCTTCCCCGATACACACATTTCCGCAACCGAATCAACGCGGTTCCTACCGCGGATTGGACGGCTTTATGAAGAAGTTGCTAGCGTCTGCATTGGTTCTGCTGCTCTCGACTACGAGCATCGCATACGCAGACACGGCGTCAGACACAAACGCGAAAATCAAGGCAATCCAGGCGCAGGTCGATGCGCTCAAGGCTCAACTCGAGCAAATGAAATCGCAGCAGCCGTCAGCGGGTCAGCTGCAGACGCCGTCCGGGCCGGTACCGGGCACCACGGCGGCACCCGCCCAAGGCCAGCCCGGCGCGGGCGAATCTCAGCAGGGCAAACCGGCAGCGACCGACATCTTCGGACGGCCCGTCGACGCACAAGGGCGGACGGTAGACTTCCAGCCGGCGAAGCCGTCGCCACCGCCCCAAGTGCTGACGATTTCGCCCAAGGGCCCCGGCCTCACGTTCCTGACGAACGGCGGAACGGTTCAGCTATACGGGAACGTCGATCTTTCGATGGATATCACGACCAAAGGTTTGCAAGGATACTATCCCGCGACGATGGTTCGGCCAGTCGGCAACGTCGGCTACTTAGCTGCGCTTTCGTCGAATCTTTCGTACATCGGCGTGCGCGGTCAGCAATCGATCGGCCACGGACTCGGCATGGTCTATCAGCTCGAAACGCAACTCGACGTCTCCGCGAGTTCCGGCACCACATACAGCACGTCGAACACCAGCAACGTCGTCAAAGGCGGGCTGACGTCGCGTAACAGCTTCATCGGCCTCTCCAACAAATATTCGGGATCGATCAAGCTCGGCAAAACCGACGCACCGTACAAAACGTCGACCGCGCGCATGAATCCTTTCCTTTCGGAGCTGGGCGACTATGGCAATATCATGGGGAACACCGGCGGCGACAACCGCGTGGAATTCGGCACGCGCTTGGATCACGCACTGTGGTACGAATCACCGGTGATCGGGGGATTCACCCTCAACGCATTGGTGTCGCCCGGTCAGAATCGCGGCATTGACAACAACGTTGTTCCCGCCGGCGGGACCGACTGCACGGGCGGCAACGTCCCCGGCAGCGGAGCGACTCCGCCCATCTGCGGCGACGGTTCGTATGGAACCGCGTACAGCGGAAGTCTCGGTTATACGGTGGGAAAGCTGTATCTCACGACGGCGTACGAAAACCATAAGAGCGTCAACCGCTCCAACGACGTCGCGCTCAATCTCGCCAGCGCCGACGTGGCCGACGAACGCGCGATCAAAGGGGCCTTTCAGTACTCTCCCTCCAAGGCGACGACCGTAAGCGCGATTTACGAAGACATGCAGCGCTACGTTGCGCCGACGCTCAAATACCAGGACGAGCGCTCGCGCAGCGGTTTCTGGTTATCGTTGACGCAGTTCGTCAACGATAAGGACAACGTTAATTTCGGCTGGGCGCGTGCGAATCCCACGCCGGGCGACCCCGGTCAGCGCAACACGCTCGGCGGAAGCAACCCCGACAATATGGCGAACATGTATACCTTCGCCTACAAACACGCGGTCAATAAGTTCGTGTCGTTCTACGCCGATTACGGGCTCGAACTCAATCACCCGGCGGCGCACTACGTGCTCGGCGCGGGCGGCCGCGGACTCACGACGGACTGCCACGACGGCGCCGTTCCAGCTCAATTAGACGTCAGCACGGGCGTGCCGCTCGTCATCGGCGACGGCCCGCACTGCTTTGCCGGTGGTCGAATCCAGGGCTTCTCCACCGGTATCGACTTCAGGTTCTAGAAACCATAGCGTGACAAAGAGAGCCGCGGACGCCCGCTCCGGCAAGCGTCCGCGGCTCTCTTTGTCTTCGCCGCGGTTGCGACGAAACGTCGCCCAGGAGCTACCGTCACGCCTCTACAGATGAGTGTCACGCAACGGCTCACCGCTCTATGGAGCGCACTTTTCGTATCGGCACTCGTCGTCTTCGCTGCGCTTGCTACCACGTTCGATGCACGCAGTGCGCAAATCGCGCTCGACCAGCGACTTCTGGCCGAGGCTGCCGTTGCGTCCACCCGAGTGGAACACGTGCCGGCGACGATCAGCGGGGAATTTCCGCGGGTCACGCTTGCCGATTTGGCGATCGTTCTGTATCGCGATGCGCTCCCGGTCCAAATCATCGGAGAAAAACCTTCGCAGCTCGCGCTCAACCTCGCGGCGTCCGTAGCGCCCGACGTTCCGACGACCATCGTGGGCGACGAGCCCTACCGCGTCGTCACGCATCGGGTCAACGATTCTTCGCCTTTGCGGGTGGCCGCCTTTGCGTCGGAAGATCCGGTCAGTGAGGAGGTCGCGCGCTTGCAACGGACGTTTCTCGCCGCCGGTCTTCCGCTCGTCGCCCTCGCGATCGTCTTGGGCTTTTATCTTGCACGCCGTTCGCTGTCGCCGATCGACCGCCTCACGCGCACGGCCGCCGACGTCGCGAACACACGACGTTTTTCGACCCGCTTCGCCGTGACGACGCACGACGAACTCGGCCGCCTCGGTGCGACCTTTAACGGGATGCTGAGCAATCTCGAGGAAACGTACGAGCGCGAAAGAGCCTTCATCGGCGACGTCTCGCACGAACTCCGCGGGCCGCTCACGGCGATCGCCGGCGAGGCGCAGCTAGCGCTTCAAAGCGGCAGCCATCCGCAGACCCACGGCGAAGCGCTGCGCCGGATCGATACCCAAGCACGCGCGTTACGCACCGTCATCGACGACCTCCTCATCCTGGCGCGCGCCGACGCCGGAGCGCTCGGCAGCGGCACGAGCGAAATAGGCGAGGCCGTCGCGGAGGCCGCAAACGCGATCCGCACGCAGTTCCCAGGCATCGCATTTACGGTCGAATTGCAACCGGATCCAATCGTCGTCGGCCTTCCCGGATCGCTTGCGGTGCATCTCCTCACCAATCTCATGCGCAATGCGGCCCAAGCCGCACGCGCGAGCATCGTCGTGTGCGTGGTGGACGACGCCAGCGGTGCTCTGGTGACCGTCGACGACGACGGTCCCGGCATCCCCGTCGATGCGCGCGAGCGCGTGTTCCGAAGATTCGACCGTGGCGCGATCGCCCGCGGTGCCGGAACCGGTTTGGGGCTCGCGATCGCCTCCGCGATCGCTGCAGTCGCGCACGGCACGATCGCCGTCGGCGATGCGCCCATGGGTGGTGCCCGCCTTACCGTTCGCCTGCCGTCGCGCGTCTAAAGCGGTAGCCGTGACCGCGCATCGTCTCGATGGCGCTTGCGTGCGCGCCGAGTTTCTTGCGCAACCGCCCGATCATGACATCGAGCACATTGGAGCTCGCCTCAAACGCATTTCCCCAGACGCGCTCCTCGATATCCTCGCGAGCGAGCGCGATTCCCGCGTTACGCAGAAGAAGTTCGAGCAGCGCAAACTCTCGCACGGAAAGCGCGATCGGCCGGCCGGCCACCGACGCCGACCGCGCCGTGCCATCGAGCGTGATGGCGCCCTCGACAAGCTGCGCGGCACTGCGCGTGCCCTTCCGTCGCACGACCGACCGGACTCGTGCGAGCAGTTCGTCGACGAAGAACGGCTTCACGAGATAGTCGTCGGCGCCCGCGTCGAGCCCGACGACGCGATCGTCAACGTCGTCACGCCCGGTGACCATCAGGACGGCGGTATCGCTGCCCGCCTCGCGCAGCCGCCGGATGATGTCGACGCCCGCCAGGCCGGGCAAATTCCAATCGACGACGGCTACGTCGAACATCCCGTCGGCAACCTGCGAGTCGCCCTCGATGCCCGTCGACGCGCCGACGACCTCGTAACCGCCCCCTTGGAGCGCGCGGACGATCACGTCCCGAATTGCTGGATCGTCCTCGACCACTAAGGCGCGCACGTCAGGTTCCGGTCAGGTTGGTCCACTACGCTAGAACTACGCCACCACGGCGCAACACCATCCATCCGCCTGGAATCGGTCGCGCAGCAGCGCTCGGAAAGGTGCGGTATGACCACACTCAACGATTCAATTCAGCGCGTTCGTGAACGCGCTCGCAGTGTAGCGCGACCAATAGCATTGCTGCTCTGTGCCGGCGTCGCGTGGGGCACCCTCGGTACGGCATGCTCGGCGCTACCGAGCAAACCAGCATCGGTGACGGCGAGCAAGACGCTCGCCGGAGCGACGGCCGCGGCGACGAGCGGGGCCGACGCGAACCGCGCGAACGCGGCGGGCGACATCCCCGATACGCAAGCCTTCGTCACGTATGGAGGCCCCGGCTACTCCGTGCTGGTCCCCGAAGGCTGGGCGCGGACGCAACGCGGGCCGATCGTCACGTTCACCTGGAACGCGAATGCCGAGGCGATCGTCGACGGCGCAGCCGCGAACCAGACGAGCTTCCTGCGCACGCAGTTCGGCGCAACGGGTCCGATCGCCGAGCGCCGCACGGCCATCGGCGGCTCGCCCGTGACGATCGCGACCTTCACATCGCATTCACGGCCCGATCCCGTCACCGGCAAGAGTCTGCCGATCGCTAGCGAGTCGTACCTCTTCGTACGCGGGAAGCGCCGCGTGGCGCTCGTGCTATCCGCACCGGCGGGAGCCGATAACGTCGATCAATGGAAGAAACTCTCGGGAAGCCTGCGATGGAAGTGACATCCGTCCCCGTCGTGTCGGCCTCCGATCTCTATCGCTTCTATCACGTCGGCGACGACGAGACGCTGGCGTTGCGTGGCGTGTCGCTCACGGTCGCGCGCGGTGAAACCGTCGCGATCGTCGGTCCGTCCGGGAGCGGAAAGTCGACGCTCGTCGCATGCATCGCCGGGCTCGACGAACCCGATGGCGGACACGTCGACGTCGCAGGACAGCGCGTCTCGCGCCGCAGCGAGGCCGAGCGGGCCGCCATCCGCGCGCGCTCGATGGGGATCGTCCTTCAGAACGGCAATTTGCTCGGACATCTCACCGTCGCCGAAAACGTGCGCCTGCAATTGCGTTTGGCCGGGCGCCCCGCCGGCAACCGCATCGACGAGGTTCTCGATCTCGTGCAGTTGCGGCATCGTGCCCGCTCGCGCGCCGCTCAACTCTCCGGCGGCGAGGCCGCGCGTGCCGGGCTTGCGATCGCGCTCGCTGCAAAACCACCGCTGCTTCTAGCGGACGAGCCGACGGGCGAGGTCGATGCCGAATCGGAGCGCCGCATCCTCGCGGCAATCGCGCAGCAGACGGACGCCGGCGGCGCGGCCATCCTCACGACCCACAGCGCTGCCGTCGCGCGACATGCCGACCGCATCGTCCATCTCCGCGACGGGCGCATCGTCAATGCCTGACCCCGTCGTCATCGCACGCGACCTCACGCGCGTCTACCGCATCGGCGATGAAACGATCGTCGCGGTCAGCAAGGCCGACTGCTCGGTCGATCCCGTCGCACGCGTCGGACTCCTGGGCGCGTCGGGCAGTGGAAAATCCACGCTCTTACAGATGCTCGGGGGGATCGAAACGCCGAGCACCGGCACGATCGCGTGGCCGGCGCTCGGTCCGCGCGACTCACTGCGTCCGCGCCAGATCGCGTTCGTCTTCCAGAATCGAAACCTCGTTGCGCCGTTGACGGCAATCGAAAACGTCGAGTTACCGCTCGTGCTTGGCGGGATGTCGCAAAAATCGGCGCGCGCCGTCGCGGCGCAGACGCTCGCGAGACTCGAGCTTGCCGAACTGGGCGACAAACTTCCCGAAGAACTGTCGGGCGGTCAGGCACAGCGCATCGCCTTCGCGCGTGCAATCGCCGCCCGGCCCGCGTTGGTCCTCGCCGACGAGCCGACGGGACAGCTCGACACCGCAACGTCGGAGCGCTTTCTCACGACCGCTCTTGCGATGCTCGACGCGGGCGGGAGCGCGCTCGTCCTCGCGACGCACGACGAACGCGTTGCGGCGCGCATGACGGAGCATTGGCGCATGGATCACGGCGAGCTGAGCACGCTTTCATGATCTTCATTTGGTTGCGTGGCATCCTCACACGCTTCCCCGGCCGTCTCGGCGGCGCAGCAATCGGCGTCGCATTGACGGTATCGCTCTGCGCCGCGCTCGGCGCGCAGATCGCCGCGAGCGCATCGAACATGGTGCGCCAAACGATCGCGACGGTCGGTGTCGATTGGCAGGTTCAGGCGAACGCGGGGACCGACGGGCGGACGGTGCGAGCGGCGCTCGCGCATGCAACGCGTTCCGATGTGATCGAACCGGTGTGGTTCGCGAGCATCTCCGGCCTGGAATCTAGCTCGGGCGGCACCGTCCAGACCACGGCTCTGGGCAAAGTTGTCGGCGTGTCGCCCGAGTATTTCAAGAATTTTCCGAGCGAGGTGCGCTGGAACATCGGCGCCCACGGCGGCGTGTTGCTCTTCAGCCAGACCGCCTCGAATCTGCATGCGACGATCGGCTCGACGGTGCTCTTGAAGCGCATAGGACTTGCGCCGGTGCCCGTTCGCGTCAACGGCATCGTTGCGATGCCCAACATCGATACGTTCTTCCAGGCCGTCGGTCTGCCGCCGGGTTCGGCGCCGCAAGCCCCGCCGGACAACGTCGTGATCTTGCCCGCAACGCAATGGCATACACTCTTCGACCGCCAGCGTGTCGTTCGGCCGGATTCCGTACGCGAGCAACTGCACGTTCGCATCGCGCACGCGGACCTTCCGACCGATCCGCTCGCGGCGTATAACGCGGTGAGCGGCCGGGCACGCAACGTCGAGGCGCGCACCGCCGGAAACGTCGTCATCGGCGACAATCTCGGTGCGCGGCTGCTCGGCGCGCAAGCCGACGCGCTGTATGCCCGCGTGCTATTTCTCTTCCTCGGCATCCCGGGCGCCATGCTCGCGGCGTTGCTGACCTTTACGGTCGCGGCATCGGGCGCCGCGCGACGCGCGGACGAATACGCCTTGCTTCGCGTGCGCGGTGCGACGACGCGCCAGATGATCGCGCTCGGCGCCGTCGAGGCACTCGTGGTCGGCGTGCTCGGCTCGATCGTCGGGACCTTGCTCTGCATCGCGCTCGTCCCGGCCGTGCTCGCGAGCAACGCTCTGCTGCTCGCGGGCACCGCCCTTGGCGGCGTGTTGCTGGCGCTCGCGGCCGTCCTGGTTCCAACGTGGCGCGACGCCCGCGAGCACACCGTCGCGCAATCGCGAGCGGCGATCGGCAGAAGCGGGTCGCCATGGTGGGAGCGCGCGGCCCTCGACCTCGTCATTCTTGCCTTTGCGGGGATCGCGTTTTGGAACACGGCGAGCTCGGGCTACCAGGTCGTTCTCGCGCCCGAGGGAATCCCGACCGCGACGGTTCACTACGAAGCGTTCCTCGCGCCGGTATTGCTGTGGGCCGGTGCGGCACTATTGGCAATGCGTCTCTGGCGTCTCGTGCTGCTGCGCAATCGTGGGTTGCTTTCCGGGCTGCTGCGATCGATCTCGGGATCGCTCGCACCGCTGGTCGCAGCCACGTTGACGCGGCAACATCGACTCGTGACGCGCGCCACGCTGCTCGCCGGGCTCGCCTTTGCGTTCGGCGTGTCCACCGCGGTGTTCAATAGTACCTACGCCGCCCAATCGCGCATCGACGCGGAGCTCACCAACGGCGGCGACGTTACCGTCACCGGTACCACCGCTACGCCGCCCTCGCGCAAACTCGAGCTCCTCCGCGCGATCCCCGGGGTCATCTCGGTCGCGCCGATGGTGCATCGCTTTGCCTTCGTCGGCAACGATCTTCAAGATATCTTTGGCATCGATCCGCGCACGATCGGCAACACGACGCCGATGTCCAATGCGTTCTTCGGAAACGGCAATGCCGCAGCGACGCTCGCCGAACTCGCGCGCACGCCCGACGGCGTGCTCGTTTCCGAGGAGACCGTGCAGACATATCAACTGCATCCCGGCGACACGCTCGCCCTGCGCCTGCAAGATGCACGGACGCATGCGTACGTACCGATTCGGTTTCGGTTCATCGGCGTGACGCGTGAATTTCCAACGGCGCCCAAAGATTCGTTCCTCGTCGCAAATGCGAACTACATCGCAGCGCAAACGCGGGCCGGCGGAGCCGAGGTCGTGTTGCTGCGCACGCAACCCGGCGCGATCGATCGCATCGCGGCCCAAGCGCTCCCGATCGTCCACGATCTTTCGGGTACCCAAGTGACGACGATCGATCAAGCGCAGCGAAAAATCGGTTCGAGCCTCACCGCAATCGACTTGCACGCCCTCACCGCGCTGGAACTGATTTTCGCCGTCATCTTCGTCGCCGCCGCGACCGGTCTGCTGCTCGCGCTCGGGCTCGCGGAGCGCCTGCGCACCTTTGCGATTCTCGTCGCGCTGGGCGCGAAGAACCGCCAGCTCCTGGCATTCCTCGCAGCCGAAGCAGGTCTCGTCGCGACGGCAGGCGCGGCATTCGGGATCGCGTTGGGATTCGCCGTGACGCAAGTTCTCGTCAAGGTATTGACCGGGGTCTTCGATCCGCCGCCCGAGGCATTGACCGTCCCGTGGCCGTATCTCGCCGGGCTCGTGATCGCCGCCGCGCTCTCGACCGCCGCGGCTGTGGCGATCTCACTGCGCGCTTCGCAGAAATCCGTGGTGGCCGAGCTGCGCGAACTCTAGCAGCATCCGCTAGGACGGCGCGCGACGCCGTTCACGCAGTCCGGCGACCCATATCGAAGGCGGCATCCGGACGAAGCCGAAGCGTACATGCGATTCCACATCACTAGCTGAGGGCTCCTCGCATGCCCGTTGAGCCACCGCCCACGACGCAGCGCAGACCGGAGTGGCCGCAATGAATGAAGATGTCTTCAATAAGCCGTACGCAAATTTCTAAAAGAAGTCGGCGTCACATCTCAGCGCGAGATTGAAAAGGCCGTGCAGGCAGCACTGCATGCCGAAAAAATTCGAGGCTCGGAGAAGCTCGAAGCGAAGATGACGCTCGAAATCTCTGCGATCGGCCTCACGCACGTCGTCCACGGTTCCATCGAACTGGACTGATCGGCGCCGATCACGCGATTCGCGTGCTGCTATTGCCGGGCGCATGCGGACCACGCGGCGCGAGCATCCGCGTCGCATTGAGAATGAACGCAAGTTCCGATGCGACGTGCACGAACGCCGCGGCGAGCGGACCCAGGGCGCCCGCGGCGGCGAGCGCGATTCCGGCCGCATCCACGACGAGCGTGCCGATGAAATTCTGCATGACGATGGCCTTCGTGCGGCGCGCGATTTCCACGGTCGCAACGAAACGCGAGAGATCGTTGCCGATGAGCACGATATCCGCGCTCTCCCGTGTGACGTCCGTCCCGGAACCCATCGCGACCCCGACGCTCGCGCGCATGAGGGCCGGTGCGTCGTTGATCCCGTCACCGAGCATGACGACGACCTGGCCCGCCGCAACGAGCTCCGCTACGTATGCGGCCTTTTCGTCCGGCAGCAATTCGGCAACGATCGCGTCGACGCCGGCCTCGCGCCCGATCGCATCTGCCGGGCCGCGACGATCGCCCGTGAGCATCACCGTGCGAATGCCCAGCGCCCGCAAACGCGCGACGGCGCCGTGTGCTTCGCCACGCAGGCTGTCGGCGAGGGCGAGCGTTCCCAGATACGCGCCGTTGCGCGCGACGTGGACGTCGGTCGTGGCTTCGAGCGGCGTCAGGCTCGCGGCCTCGGCCGCGCCGTCACCGGCGCTCGCCGTGCGGGTCGAGCCGTTGCGAGCGGCCGGAATGACGACGCCGTCCTGCGCAAGCAGCCTGGCGCTGCCGATGATGACGGCATCGCCCTGAACTCGTGCGCGAAGCCCAAAGCCAGGCGCAAAGACAAGCTCGCGCGGCTCGTGCAGGGCGGCACGCGTGTCGCGCGCATGCGCGACGATCGCGCGGGCCAACGGATGCTCCGAGCGTAGTTCTGCGCTGCCCGCTGCCGCCAGCAGCTCCACCGCGGTGACGCCCGTTGCCGGCCGTACGTCGCGGACGATCGGCGCGCCGAACGTCATCGTACCGGTTTTATCGAAGGCGACCACCGTGGTTGAAGCGAGGGCCTCGAGGTAGCGACCGCCCTTGACGATCGCGCCGGCGCGCGCCGCGCGGCCGATCGCGCCGAGCACCGCAAGCGGCGTGCCGGCGGCGATTCCGCAAGCACCCGCTACGATAATGACGGAGATCGTGGACACGATGTCGTGCGTCACGAGCAGCGTGAGCGCCGCGAACGCGAGCGCGAAATACACGAGGTATCCAGAAAGTCGATCGGCGAGCCGCTCGACCGGCGCGCGCGCGCGTTCGGCGGATTCAATGGCCTCGATGATGCGCCCGAAGCTCGTGTCGCGACCCAAACGCTCCGCACGTACCTCAAGCGCACCGCTGCGACTGACCGTGCCTGCGTACACGATGCCGCCGGCACTTTTTTCCGCGGGCATCGCTTCACCGGTAATGCGCGCTTCATCGACGAAGGCGTGCCCCGCAACGACGGTTCCGTCGACCGGGACGAGCGCCCCGGGGTCCACGAGCACCGAATCCCCGACCACGAGTTCCGAGGCGCGCACCTCGCAAGGGCCATCCGCACGTCGCACGCGCGCGGTCTGAGGCAAAAACGCAAGCAAATCCGCCACCGCGACGCGGCCGCGTGAAACGGTCGCATGTTCGAGAATTTCCGCTGCCAGCACGAACGCCGTGATCACCAGGGCCGTGAACGTCTGTCCGATCGATAGCGCGGCGACGAGCGCGATCGTCATCGACAATTCCATCGTCATGCGCCGTGCGATGACGTTTTCCAAGGCCTCACGAAAGATCGGATAGGCGCCCAGGAGCGTCGCAACGATTCCGATGAGGTCGATGCGCCCGACCGGGGCGCACAGATGGAACCAGACCGCCGCCGCGGCAAGGGCGACAAGCGCAGCGCGAGCGACTTCGACGCGGTCGACCCCGTTGAGGTGGCCCTGCGCGCTCGGCAGGGGCGGAACGTGCGGATCGCCGGTTTGCGCATCGGGCGCGAGTAGCGCGCGCGCGTCTCTTCGAACGTCGTCGATCATTTGAGGTACGCTCGCACGACCTCGAGCAACTCCGTTGCTGCGGAGTGGCGATTGCGCGGCGATGTGCCGTTGAGCACGTGGGAGTGAAGATGCTCCTCGAGCACCTCTGCCATCAAGCCGTTGAGCGCCCCGCGAGCGGCCGCGATGAGCTGCAGCGTCTCGGTGCATCCGGCCTCCGATTCGAGCGCCCGTTCGACGGCCTGACACTGCCCCGTAATGCGGCGCACGCGTGCGAGCAACTTCCGTTTGTCGGCAATCGTATGACCCATACGCGTACCGCTTCGGACCGCACGCATACCATACCCCCCTTGGGTATGCGCCTTAGTGCACCCTCGTCTCCCAGAGTTTGGGGCAGAGCAGCGTATCGGTCTTGTCGGTCGCCAGACCGTCGATCATCTCTTCGGTGATGTTGAATTGGACGTGCGAGGGCCAACCGGTCCACGGCACGGGAAACGCGATCGGCACGCGCACGTAGTGCGCGAGTCCCGTCGGAGTCCGCAGGCGTAACGTCACGACGACCGACGGCGCACGGGACCCAGCGGGCTCGGGCGATACGCCGACCGCGGGTCCACTCGAAGCCGTGAGCCCGCCCGACCCCGCGACTGCGCCGGACGGTTGGTCCCGTGGGAAATCGGAATACAACGAGACGTGATAGGCGCCCTGATCGTATTCGGCCGTGCTGCGCACGGCAAGCGGCGTCCCGACGGACTGATTGCACGCAAGCCCGCCCGCGAAAAATGCGAACGTCGGCTTGACGTACAGAAATGAGAGTGGCGCCGTTCCGTCCAGCAGCACGACCGGCGCGGAAGCCGGCAGCGGCCCCGACGTCAGCGTTTCGACGATCGTGCGGCTGCGATCGGGTAAAAAATCGAGGTAATCCGCAGCCGCGCATCCGGTGTTCGGCGCGTCAAGCCGCAGCCGGTAGATGCCGCGATGCACCTCGAATTCGACGACCGTTTGCGAGCCGTCGCTGCGCCCGACGCGAACGGTCCGCTCGAACTCCACGCCGCCGACGCGATCGGTCAGCTTCACGCGCAGAGGCACGAATGCCGCGGTTGCCGCGCGTGCGACGGCGGCGCAGAGGTTGACGTGCAGGAAGACGTGCGCGCCGTCCTCGATCGCTGGAGCGTTCATCCCGCCTTCGATTCGAGTCGCGACCCTCGCGTTCCGGGCGCCGCTGCGGTCTCGCCGAGCATGCCACACCCATGCACAGCGTCCCGTTATGCTATCATCATGGAGCGTAGCGGCGACGACTTCACCGCACTCCAGACCGTTAAAGTCGGCCCGCTCACGAAAGCGGCCAACGACGTCGGTGCCGACGTGCCCGATGTGATGCTCGCGCTCAAGTCGAGCGAACAGACCCTCGCGCTCCGTCAGCGCTACGGTTTGAGCATGCTGCGTCTGGTTATCGGTCAGGTCGCCGTCCTCAACCTGTATTTCCTTGCGATGGGCTTGAAATGGCTGACGATCGACCCCGATGTCTTCAAAGTCTTCGCGGTCAGCGTGTTCGCCGAAGTCGTCGCGCTCGCGCTCGTCGTGACGCGCCGAACGCATCGGCAGCTTCCTCACGCACGCGAGCGGCGAGTCGTAAGCGATGCGCTTGCGACCGGCCCGTGCGGCACTGCATGCAGCGTCGTCATCGGCAGACCACGAGAGAACGCACCGTTCGCTTGCCGCGCGTAGCATGCCAAGGCGCCGGGAACGCAGGTGGTATGGCAATGCATACGGATGCTTTCAATCAAAAACCCTTCGCGGTCGTTACCGGTGCGTCGAGCGGCATCGGCCGCGAGCTCGCAAAGGAATTTGCGCGTAACGGGTTCGACCTCTTGCTCACGAGCGAAGACGCGGAACTCGAGGCAGCCGCAGCCGAGATGGGCGCACTGGGCGCATTCGTCCGGACGGTTCGAGCGGACCTCGCGCTTGAAAACGGCGTAGAAAAACTGGCGGCCGAAATCGACGCGACTGGACGCGATCTGGACGCCGTCGCGATCAACGCGGGCGTCGGCGTCGGCGGTGACTTCCGCGAGACGGGTCTTGAAGCCGAGCTGCAAATGATCGATCTCAATTGCCGCTCGACCGTTCATCTCGCCAAACGCGTCGTGCCGAAGATGAGCGCGCGCGGCCGGGGCCGGCTGCTCTTCACCGCATCGATCGCCTCGCTGATGCCCGCCCCATACGAGGCCGTGTACGGCGCGACCAAAGCCTTCGTGTATTCGTTGCGGAGGCATTGCGCAACGAACTCAGAGACAGCGGCGTCACCGTGACGGCGCTCATGCCGGGCCCGACCGAAACGAACTTCTTCGATCGCGCCGGGATGTCCGAAGACACGAACGTCGGCAGAGACAAAAAAGATGATGCCGCGCTCGTGGCACGTCAGGGATTCGAAGCGCTCATGGCCGGCAAAGACCACATCGTTGCGGGTTCGATCAAAACGAAGGTGCAGGCCGCAGTCATCGGGGCGCTCCCGGTGACCAAGAAGGCCGAAGTTCACCGGTCGCTCGCGGAGCCCGACCCGGCGCAATAGCGAGCTACAACGAGTGCCCGGGTCTGCGGGCGGGCGAGCATGGTTATGCCCCCTCCGTACCCGGGCACTCGTCCCACACGATGCGAGTGCTTGGGATCAATGCCGTATTCCACGACTCGGCTGCCGCCCTCGTGGTCGACGGCGAGATCGTCGCGGCAGCGGAAGAAGAACGCTTCACGCGCCGCAAACACGGAAAACCGTGCGTACCGTTTACGACGTGGGAGCTTCCCGAACGCGCGATCGCCTTTTGTCTCGATCGCGGCGACCTCGACCCCTCCGAACTCGATGCGATCGCGTACTCGTACGATCCCGCGCTCGCCCCCGATACGGCAGACCTCACCGCCGACGATTACGAAGGCTTGCGGACGTTCTACGTCCGGCAGTTTCCAGGGTTTCTGAAGGCGCTGCTTCCGAGCGTCGATCCGGCGCGCGTGGTGTACGTGCCGCATCACCTCGCGCATGCGGCATCGGCTTATTTGTGTGCGCCGTTCGAGCGCTGCGCCGTCATCGCACTCGACGGCCGCGGCGAACGTTCGTCCTTTCTTGCGGGCCACGTCGTCGACGGCCGGTTCACGCCGCTCGGCAGCGTCGCGTTGCCGCATTCTTTGGGTTTGCGCTATGAAGAACTCACGATGCACCTCGGCTTCCATCGTTCGTCCGACGAATACAAGGTGATGGGCATGGCCGGCTACGGCAAGCCGCAATTCGCCGATCGTCTGGCCGAGTCGTGGTACGCAACGGGCATCGGGTACCAAGCGCCGCCGGTCGACCTCGCGCGGTTCTGCCCGCCGCGTTCGGCGCAGGATGAGGCGTTCGCGCAAGAGCACGCGGACCTCGCCGCAAGCGTTCAGTCGCGCTTGCAAGACATTCTCGTCGACATCGCCCGGGCTCTCCACGCAAAGACCGGTGAGAAGGCTCTCGCGCTCGCGGGAGGCGTCGCCCTCAACTGCGTCGCCAACTCGTACGTCTACGAGCACGGGCCCTTCGACGACATTTTCGTGCAACCGGCCGCGGGCGATGCCGGCACGTCGCTCGGTGCGGCCCTGTATGTCGCGCGCCGCGGCGGCGATCGCACGCGTTCGCTGCAGAGTGCTGCGATGGGGCCCGGGTGGAGCGACGACGCGCTACGCGAGGCGCTCGACGTTGCCTCACTCGAATACCGCCGCTGCGACAACGTCGCAGACGAAGTCGCGGCGATCCTTGCGGGCAACGGGCTCGTGGCGTGGTTCCAGGGCCGCAGCGAATTCGGGCCGCGTGCGCTCGGGCACCGGAGCTTGCTCGCGCATCCCGGTCACGCCGCGAATCTCCACCGGCTCAACGACGTCAAGGGTCGGGAACAGTTCCGCCCGGTCGCGCCGATGGTCTTGGCGGAACGGGCCGCCGAGATCTTCGAGGGCGGCCCACTGCCCAGCCCCTACATGCTCTTCACGCATCGGGTGCGTGAACCGTGGCGGGAACGTCTGGCCGCCGTCACACACGTCGATGGGACGGCACGCGTGCAGACGGTCGACGCGAACGCCGAACCGCTGGTTGCCGCGATGCTGCGGGCCTTCGAGAAGCGAACGGGGTTGCCGGTCGTCGTGAACACGAGCCTCAACACCGCGGGCCGGCCGATGGTCGACAGTCCGCGCGACGCGCTCGAGTGTTTCGGCTCCACGCCCGTCGATGCACTCGCGCTCGGACCGTTTCTTTTGGAACGCCGGATGCGGTCTTTCGCGGCAGCATGAGCGACCTCGCCTACGACGTGGTCGTGCCGACGATCGGCCGCCCGTCGCTCGCGACGCTGCTCGCATCACTTGCTGCGGCGGAGGGCCCGCCGCCCGAACGCGTGATTGTGGTCGACGATCGGTGCGATGCAAGCGAACCGCTCCCGCTCGGTGACGCTAGTGCGCTCGCGGGTCGCGTGCGCGTCGTTCGCGGCACCGCCGCGGGGCCGGCGGCGGCGCGCAACCGCGGCTGGCGCGCGGCGTCGGCTTCGTGGATCGCATTTCTCGACGACGACGTCGTCGTCGATCGCGAGTGGCGCGGCGCACTGCTCGCCGATCTCGCCGCCTGCACGGCAACGTGCGCGGGCACGCAAGGCGACGTGCGCGTGCCGCTTCCCCTCGATCGCCGTCCCACGGACTGGGAACGCAACCTCGCCGCGCTCGAAGGCGCGCGCTGGATTACCGCGGATCTCGCCTATCGCCGCTCGGCACTCCGTGCGGTCGGCGGCTTCGACGAGCGCTTTCCCCGCGCGTACCGCGAGGATGCGGATCTGGCACTACGGCTCGTAGCACGCGGCTACACGATCGTCCAAGGCACGCGGCGCGTCGAGCATCCCGTTCGCCCAACCGATGCCTGGGTCAGCGTGCGTCTGCAGGCGGGCAATGCCGACGATGCGCTTATGGAGGCGCTGCACGGTAGCGATTGGTACGAACGCGCGGCTTCACCCCGCGGGGCCCTCGCGCAGCACGTCGTCACGACGGCGCTAGCCGTGACATCGCTCGTGACTGCCGTCGCGTGGCTGATCGCAACGGCGTCTTTCGCCTGGCGGCGCATTGCTCCCGGACCGCGCGACGCCCGTGAGGTGCGAACGATGCTCCTCACGAGCGTACTCATCCCATTTGCGGCGGTCTACCACCGGCTGCGGGGCGCTGCAGCCGTCGCACGTTTGCAGCGCCCCGACGGGTGACTCTAGCTTTGTAAGGGCTGGCGCGAAGTCGCCTCGCGACCGGACTCAGTGCTCGCAACATTGCTATCGACATCGAGCTCTTCTTTGCGCAACGTTTCCGAGATGTGCTCGGTGCCTTCGACCTGACGCTGACCCACGACCACTTCCTCGGTCGCAACGGTACGCTTGTCGACGACAACGCGCTCGCGTTCGAGCGGCACGCGAATCGTTTCGCCGCTGCCGATGACGCCGGCCTCACCGTAGGTCTCGCTCGCGGGACGGCGTTCGATATACAGTTCCTCGCGCATGACCGGCACGTCCATCTCGGCCTGCTGCGTCACGACCTTTTTGCTGACGATTGCCTCGCCGGCGCTTTCGCGCACTTTATCGACGGTCAGCCTTTCTTCGCGAAGCTGCAGGCGGCGCGCTTCGTCCAGCTTTTCCCCTTTGCTGTACTCGCCCAGGTCCGCCAGACGGTCTTTGCTGAGACCGGGCGTTGCCGATTCGGTTGCATAGGCGTCGTACAGCGACTTCGCCCCCAGGGACGAAACGATCTCGCCATCGCACTCCGCGACGATTTGCGCCGCAAGTTCCGGATGGTTTGCGCCGTCGACCGTGACGATGGCGCTGTTGCCCGGCAGCGTGCCGTCAAGACGGGCTGCCACATCCGCGCTTACACCGTGTTTGAGCAGCGCTTCGTGCAGCGTCTGATCGCCGGCGCCGAAGAAGCGCGCGAGGGCATTGTCGCTCTCCACGCGAGTTTCGGTATCCGCCGGCGACCCGTAACCCGTATCGGAAGTCATCGATTGCGTGACGCCGAGCCAAGTGCGGTGGAACCCTTCACCGTGAAGACTTTCGATCGCATGATGGGCAAGTTCGCGGGTCGCAAAGATTGCGACGAGCGCTGAGGGCTTGATCGCATCGCGATCGGTATCTGAGTAGTTCATAAAGCTCCGGAAGAATGTGAGAGTGAGAGTGAGAGTTTTAAGATTGTTGCCTGAGGCGTGGCGGCGCCCCACCGGCGGCGAATAGCGCCGCGGGTTACCTGCCGCCGCACCGAGAGCATCCAGCGCGGTTCGGCCTGACATTCCGTTAGGCGTGCGGCCGTCTCGCGGCCGCCGAACCCGAGCGCCGGCGCAAGTGTCTGCGATGTCGAGTTCGTTGAGCGCCGGGATGATGAGCGAACGCGAGTACCGCACGGCGCTCCAGTCGGTGGCGGAACTCATGGTTTTTCCTTACCCGAGCGCTGTCCGATTCACTCAGCTCGCTTACTGGGTTGCCCCGCTGGATCGGCGCTCGCATCGTCGACCCGCAACACTTCGTGCTGCAACGTTTCGTCGATAGCGGCGACTTCGACGCGTTGCTCCGTACGAACGGTCACCTCGCCCGTGACGTATGTCTCCTTGCGTACGATCGCTTCTTCATGACGCAGCGGAATACGCGTATTTTCAGGCGGTGCGGCGGGCATGCGCGGATCGCGGCGTTCGATCACAAATTCTTCGTGTTCGAGTTCCAGTTCGATGTGCTTCCGCTCGACCACGATCTCGGTGCGTACCACCACCTCGTTCGAAACGACCGCGTGCTTGCCGACGTCGAGCACTTCGCGCCGCAGTTGCAGCGTGCGGAACAGACCCGGCCCGTTGGCGAGCCCCAGATCCGCACCCCGGGCGGTCAGAATTGCGAGCGCGCGTTCGTCGTCGTCCCGAGTGGGCACGAGCAGCAGCGTCGCGCCGTTACGCACACGTTCGTCGAAATAAGCGGCGCGACCGGCATCGATGCCGCGGCGCGTGAGCTCCTGCCCGAGCGCGTCCGCCGGGGCTGGTTCCCGCTGTCCCGTCGCGCGGGCAAAGTCGGCCAGCACGCCGTCGTGCCGGATGCCGGCGTCGATGCGCGCGACCCCGAGGTCGTGCTCGAGCAGCTCGATGGTTTTGGCGGATCGCGCCGCAACGGCGAGCGACTCGCGCGAACGCCCAATGCGTGCAAGCGCGGTAACGGCTTCGCCGAGCGCCTCATTCGATCCGAAAAGTGCGCCGAAGACTGCATTGCCGTTCATTGGGAGTCTCCCTCGACCTTGAGTACTTCGCGACGCAGCCCAACGCTGACGTGGGCAATGTCCGTCTCGGTGCGCCGTCCCAGCCCCACCTCCTCAGCGACGACGGTTCGCTTGCGAACCGACACGATTTCGCGCGAGAGCTGCACCGTGAGGTGCTGCGGGCCCGCAATCGGCTCGGCGCTTCGCTGCGCCTGGATTTGGACTGCCTGCGTTTGCACGTCGAGCGTCTCGTACACATAGGGCATATCGAAGACGACGCGGGTTTCTTCTACGGTCGTGCCGACGGTCGCCAAGCCCGGTGTATCCGGGGTGGTTGAGACGTCGAGGCGTTCCGCATGAAGCCGCAGGCGTTGCGGCTCCCCGGAAGGACCGGTGGAGTTGTTCATCGCCGTAAGCGTACCCGCCCAAGCGCGAGACCAGTCCTGTGCCGCCTTAGCCTGCCAGAAGAGCCGGCTCCGCAATCGCCGCGACGACGTCCTCGGCCGTTATCGCGAGTAACCCCGGATCGACCGCCGTGCCGTGCGGATCGCCCGTGCGTCCGGCCCACAGCACGCGATGGCGTGGATGCGCCGGTGGCCCCCAATGTGCGGGCGAGCTCGGGCCGAAGAGCGTGATCGACGGCGTTGCATGCGCGACCGCCAAATGTGCGATACCGGTGTCGCTCGAGAGGACGAGTTTCGCGTGCGCGACCAGTGCCGATAGCGCTTCGAGCGATGTGCGCCGCGAAAGGTCGTGCGTCGGGACAATCCCGGTGCGCGCGGCCAGATCCGCCGCGAGGGCGGCCTCGTCGCCGGAACCCGTCAGTGCGACGGTGTGGCCGTCGCGTTGCAGCGCCCGCACCACGCGCACCCACCGCTCGAGAGGCCAGCGGCGCGCGGCGCTCGCGGCGCCGGGGTGGACAATGGTTATTCCGCGCAGAGGGGAGCGAGACGCCGCGGGTCGCGCGAGACGCAGGTCGCCCGGCGACGCGGTGGCACCGTACGCGCTTACGAGCCGGCACCAGCGCGCGACCTCGTGTTCCTCTGCGATCCAGCACGGGCCTGACGCACTCTGCGCGATCGCCTCGTTCGCAAACGCGAGCAGATGCCGCGGTCGCGCGGCGAGCAGAACCCGGTGGCTCGCGGGGCCGCGGCCGTGCAGGTCGACTGCAATGTCGGCGTCGTGCAACCGCCGCGGCAGCGCCTCCAGCGGCGCGACGTCGCAGGCCGCGTCGAATGCACCGGTTGCGGCCACGAGCGCGTGTAACGCGCGCGGCGCTGCGAGGACCCGCCGGTGGCGGGGAAAGGTTCGTGCGAGCGCCCGGTATGCGGGCACGCCCGTCAAAAAATCGCCCAGCCCCAGGGGCCGCAGCACGACGAGGAGGCGGGCGCTCACGCCGTCGCGTCCATCCTTGCGGCGACGCGGCGAACCCCGCGGTAGACCCGTTCGGTCTCGCGCGCGATGCGTACCCAGCTATAGCGCTCTTCGACGCGCCGGCGGCCCGAGGCACCGAAGCTCCGGCGCAGCGATTGCGACGCGAGAAGCGCGCGCAGCGCCGTGACGATCGTCAGCGGTTCACGCGGCATAACGCGATACCCGGTGAAGCCGTCGATGACCGTGTCGTTCTGGCCGCCGACCGCGGTTGCGACCACCGGAACGCTGCACGCCATCGCTTCGAGCGGCACGATCCCGAACGGTTCGTACCACGCGGCGCACACGACGACGTCGGCGCTGCGTAAGAGCGCCGGCACGTCCGCGCGCTCCACGCGCCCGAGAAACACGACGCGCCCGGCAACGCCGCAGGCCTGCGCGATCTCCCGTAACTCCCGCGTCTCCGCGTCGCTTGGGTCGCCCGCGCCGCCGCCGACGAGCAGTTCGGTTTGCGGCAAATGCGCGAGCGCGCGGATGACGTCGCCGACGCCTTTGCGCGGAACCAGACGGCTGAGCGTCACAATGCGATGGCGTTCGCGCCGCGGCCGCGGCGAGTTCGCGTGGGCGCCGTCGAAAAAGGGCAAGTCGACGCCGCACGGCACGATTTTGAGTTTCGGCGCTTCGGCACCGAGCCGCATGAGTTCGAACACTTCGCTGCTCGAGGTGGCGACGATCCGTTGCGCGTCTCGCAAGATGTCGAGTTCGTGGGCGATGCGCTCTTTGGGGCTCGTATCCGCCGCGGCTTGATGACGCCGCTTTTCCACGCCGAGCGCGTGATAGGTGTGAACGACCGGCAAGTGCAATGGCCGCGCCGCGCGAATCGTCGCCATGCCCGACATCCAGAAGTGAGCGTGCGCGACATTGTAGCGCGCGCTTGCGAACTCGAGCGCGAGCCGGTCGGCGAACGCGCCCATGTGCGGCAAGAGCAGATCTTTTTCCACGAAGCGCGCGGGCCCGGCATCGACGTGATGAACGTGCAGGCCGCTAGGCAACGTGACAACGGGCGGCAGCGCGGGGCTGTCGCGGCGCGTGTACACGTGCACGTCGTTTCCGTCGGCGACCAAGGCCGCGCCGAGATCGGCCACGTGCACGTTTTGGCCGCCCGCGTCGGCGCCCCCGATGGTCGCAAGCGGACTCGCGTGTTCCGACACCATCGCAATTTTCAAGCTGCTGCCTCCGAGAGAACGTCGTTCCAGTCGCGCACGAAACGCTCGAGTCCGTAGCGCGCGCGTGCGTACTCTCGCGCCCGGGCGCCCGCGTCCCGTGCGGCCGCGGGGTCAGCATGATAGCGTCGCAAGGCTTCCACCAAACGCGGAATACTCGTCGAGCACGCGCCGGTGCCGGGCGCGATGGCTTCGTGCGCCTCCGTCGTCCCAAGCGCGACGACCGGCATACCCAGATACATCGCCTCGAGGAGCGAAAGCCCAAGTGACGTCCAGCGATTGGGATGCAGATACGCGCGCCGCTGTGCAATCTCGACGTGCAGCCGCGCTTGCGGCACGTCTTCGTAGCCCCCGAGCGCCCCGGCCCCCATGCCGAAGAGATCGATCGGCGCGACCGCCGCGAAGCGTTCCAGCAAATCGGCGCCCACGGTCCGTCCGCGGCGCGCCGCCTCGTTTATCACGACCGCGGTGCGAGCGACCGTGCCCGTGTAGCGGTACCCCGGGTCGACGATCGCGTGCTCGACGACGTGCGCCCGCGTTCGGCCGCTCTGCCAGAACAGCGCGTTGAAGTGCGTGACGTGAACGAGCGTCATGTCGTCGCGGTCTGCGGCGAGGTGGCGCATCTCGCTGACGTCGCCGGGCGGGGCGTCGTGTTCCACATAGACGGCGGGCACGTCGACGCCGAGTCGCCGCTGCGGGCCCAGCCACTGGTGCGCGAGCGTCTCGAGCTCGCTCGGCCGCTGGAGCACGACCACGTCGTACGGCGTGCGCTGCGAGGTGGCCAAGTCTATTTCGCGCGCGTTTTCGGGCCAGTCGTACGTTTGCGCGCGTCCGCGCCCATCGGGACCGCGGCCGGCGACGACGGGCACAAAATACGTATGCGGCCCTTGCACGAAAGAGGTCATCCACGAGCCGTGCACGTGCCAAACCAAGACGTTCATGCGCGCCCCGCGGCGAGCGCCGGAGCGCATATCCGCCCGAGGCTCGCCAGAATCTCGTCGTCCGCGACGGCACCGGTACACGGCTGACCCGGCACGGGGCACGTCCGCGCGCGGCAGCCCGCACACGCAATACTTTGGTTGCCGAGTATTGCATGCGGGACGTGCCACGGTGCGAAGCGCAGCGCCGGAACCGTCGGCGCAAAGATGGTCACGACGGGCGTCCCGACGGCCGACGCGATGTGAATGCCCGAGGTATTGCCGACGACGAGCGCCCGCGCGTCGCGCACGATCGCGGCAAACTGCGCGAACGTGGTCCGCCCGCTCGTATCAACGGCGCCCGAGTCTCCCACGACGTAACGCGCGAGCCCGCGCTCCGCCGCCGCGCCGACGACGACGACGCGCACCTCGCGCTCCGTCAGGCGTGCTACGAGGTGCCGCCAGCGTGCCGGATCCCACGCGCGCGCCGCGACGGTTGCGCCGGGCTGCACGACGACATACGGTCCCCGCCCGACGAACTCGTCGCTCGGCGGGAGTGGCAAGCATCGCAGCGACTCGTCGTCGTCCATGGGAAGCGAATACCCGCAGGACCGCACGAGTGCCAGGGCTCGCTCGACTTCGTGGCGATCGTCCGGAACGTGTGCGCGCACGTCGAGCAGCGAACCGGGGTAATCGACGCTGATCGCGCCGATCCAGGGGACGCCTGCAAGTCGCAGCAGCAGCGCCGCCGGTAGCGCGCTCTGATGGAACGACGTGAACACGATCGCGCGCTCGAAACGGCGCGCCGCGATGTCGCGCACGAAATCGTACGTTGCCGAAGCGTCGATCGGCCGCGGACGGCCCTCGATCCATTCCGCCCGCGCGACGATCGTGGCGGTGACGCCGGGAAGAATACGTGCGGCGCCTTCTCCGCCCGGGCCGCACAGCAGCGTCACCTCGGCCGTCGCGGCAATTGCGCGTAAAGCCGGTCCGACGAGCAGCACGTCACCGTTATTATCTTGGCGCACGGCGAGAACGCGCATCATGCGATCCTTCCGAGAATGATGTCGACCGCGGCCGTGAGATCGGCCGCGACGACGGGCGCTCGCGCGATCTCCTCGGCGCGCGTGAGCGGCGTCGGAACCAGGATCGCGCGCGCGCCGGCACGGGTCGCGGCCTCGACGTCCGAGCCGATGTCGCCGACGACGACGCACGCCTCGGGCGCCTGCCCGAGCCGGTGCGCGGCCTCGTGAACGAGACCCGGCATCGGTTTGCGGCACGTGCAGCCGGCGGCCGCGACGTGCGGGCAAACCGCCCACACGTCGAAGCGCCCGAGGCGCCGATCGATCTCGGCATGGACGGCATCGAGCTCGCTGCGAGTGAGTGTTCCCAGTCCCAGCCGGGGCTGATTGGTGACGACGCCGAGAGCGATATGCGATGCGCGCAGACGCGCGAGCGCCGGTGCCGCCCCGGCGACGCACCGCAGGTCCGCCGGGAAGCGCAGCGTCGCGTCGTCGCAAATGAGCGTGCCGTCGCGATCGAACAGCACGACGGAAGGGACGGCGCTCCGCAGCCACACCGACATGTCCGCGGTCCTACCCGCCCAAGGTCCTGGTACGTCCTCGGCTGCACGCTGATCGAGCATCCGGCTCGGCAGGTGAGCTGCGGCCGCCCGGTTGTGATCGCGACGTCTTCGACATGCGATTCATTGCTGCCGATGCATTGCCAGAGACGCGCTTCTATCGTGTAGGATGGGCCCATGAAGACCCGCACGCTCGGAGCACACGGCCCCACCGTCTCGTCCATCGGCCTCGGCTGCATGGGCATGAGTCAGTCGTACGGGAGAGCCGACGAAGCCGAATCCATCGCAACCATTCACCGTGCGCTCGATCTGGGCGTGACGTTCTTCGACACCGCCGAAGCGTACGGTCCGTATGTGAACGAGCAGCTTCTGGGCCGGGCGTTGCGCGGCCGCCGCGACGCTATCGTCGTCGCCACGAAGTTCGGCTTCACGCTCGACCCGGGCGCGACGCCTCACATCGTCGGCGTCGACGGGTCGCCCGCGAACGTGCGGCGCGTTGCCGACGCGTCACTCGCGCGCCTCGGCCTCGATACGATCGACCTGTTTTACCAGCACCGGCGCGACCCGGCGATACCGATCGAGGAGACGATGGGTGCCCTTGCGGAGCTGGTCGCTGCGGGCAAGATCCGTTCGATCGGACTCTCCGAAGTGGGGGCCGCCACGCTGCGCCGCGCGCACGCCGTCCATCCCGTCGCGGCGTTGCAGAGCGAATACTCACTGTGGGAGCGCGGACTCGAAGCCGGCATTCTCCCGACCCTACGGGAACTGGGCATCGGGCTCGTGCCGTTCAGCCCGCTCGGCCGGGGCTTCCTGACGGGCACCGTGACCGACAACGCGGCGCTGGCCGACGACGACTTCCGTAAGAACGATCCGCGCTTCACGACCGCTAACGCGGCGCGCAACGCAGAAATCGTCGCCGCCGTAGAGGCCGTCGCACGGCGTCTTGCCGCAACGCCCGCCCAAGTCGCGCTCGCCTGGGTGCTCGCGCAAGCCGGCGACATTGTGCCGATACCCGGTACGAAGCGCGTGCGCTATCTTGAAGAAAATGTTGCCGCAACGGACCTGAGTCTGTCGGTCGCCGATCTCGTCGAGCTCGACGGCCTCGCGGCGCGCACCTCAGGCGAGCGGTACGGGGCGGCGATGATGGCGATGGTCGAGCGCTAAGGCCGCCTCGGTAGCGGGTGACGGGAAGTGCGTTAGCCTTGTGCAGGGCGAGTAGGGTGACTTTGTAGACGACGAGCCCGAGTGCGGCGATGCGCCGGCCTCCTGGAAATTGCCGAACGTGAGAAGCCGATCCGACCACGAGATCCCAGCGTTCGAAACAGAGGACCAGAGAGAATCGTTCGAAGCGCGGAAGTTGCCTTGGGCCGCGCCGATCATGAGGACGCGGGCGATTTTCGGGAAGCCGAAAAATCCGAAGCTTTCTAGCTCGACGCGTTGGGCGACTCGAGACCCTCGCAGGCTTTGCGCAGAGACTCAAAGCGCCCGAGTGCGCCCTGAAGGCGCCTTGCGAGCACGTACGCAGTCGTTATGTCGCCGGCACGTAGCGCGCGATCTATTGCCGTAGTCCATTCGTGGCATTCTCGGCGAGAGCGCCGCACCGCCGAAAAGAGCCGCGACAGCGAGACGCGCGCATCGACCGCGGTCATCGCGCGTACACGATCCACAGACGTGTCGTTGGGAACTGGGCGCCGTCGGGACGGCGGCATGCCGGGCGCCCGTTGAGTACGGCGAGCGCCGCGCACATGCTGTGACCCGACGAAACAAGTACGTGCGAAACGATCGCACGAGTGCGTGCGAAGAAGGTCGACGTCGCATGCTGCGGCGACGTTGCAACGTGTATCATAACGTTAATCCTCTTAAGAGAACGTCGTGCAAAGACGACGTCGGTGCGGACGCCCTCGCTTGAGGGCGGAGGTTGGTCGACGCGACTACTGCCATCGTCCATGCGGATCATCACCCCCTGATATGTTCTTAGCGGGACGTGTCGAATAAGATGTATAAGTTAGGATTTGATCTGACGATTGGCGAATGCGATGGTGCATCCTTTAATGGAGACATCAATGACGAGCGATCAGAAAGTCATCAAAGCTAAAATCGGGCTCCTTGCGCTTGCGAAGCAGC
>JAABUQ010000588.1_pt1 | contig 85220 bp, 72 predicted proteins | sample 5560001 | NCBI WGS metagenome assembly JAABUQ01 (sample SAMN10711888, study PRJNA513371) | rock metagenome | isolation source: Antarctica rocks | place: Antarctica: Victoria Land, Finger Mt nord | collected 2015-12-18 | reverse complement strand
ATTAATTACTAGATAATACTTAGTAGTAATACATTTATGAAAAGAAATTTCAAATATATTTATTAATTAATTTAAATAGATTAATTATTTCTTATTTCTATTAAATCATTAATTACTTATTATTAAATATAATTAAATTATTACTAAAAATAATAAAATTTACTAAAAATAATAGTCTTAACAATTTAATTCGATTTTTTAATTTAATTTTCGATTTAACTTTTAAAATTAAATCGAATTATTAATTTTAATTTTAGAAATTAGATTATTAAGACTTTCGATTTAATTCGAATTAAATTATTAAGATTTAATTCGATTTTTTAAATTAACGCAATTAGTTTAAATAAATCGAATTACTTTATAAGAAATTGTTAATTACAAAATTTAATAAATTGTTAACAAATTAATATTATATTAAGAGAGATACTTAATAGTTAAAATAATATTAGAAAGCAAATTAATACAAAAATAATTACTCTTAAAATTAAATTAAACATAAATTATTATTTAATAAAGAACTTAAATTAATTATAAAAAGTTCTAGATAAAATATTATTAAATAAGATACTTTTATTTATATAAAAAGTTAATTTAGTACTTTAAAAAATTATTAAATTTTATAATTTAATTATCGACTTAAACAAAAAATATAATTAAAAGAATTTTTATAAATATATAAAAAATATTACAAATTATCTCGAGACTTTAATTAACTTATCGAAGATTATGAATAAATATAAAAAAATTTAAAAAGCAATATTATTACAAAAAAAATATACTCGATATAATAATAAAACAATTAAATTTTATAATATATACAAATTTTAGTTAAATAGCTTGTTATAACAACTTATACTAAACTTATTTTAAAGAAAAGAATAAAATTAATTAATTTTTTAAAAAGTTAAATTTAGTAGTTTAGTAATAAAAGAAAGCTTAGCGCAAATAGATACTTAAAACAAAAGTTTAAATTTTATAATAAAAAGTATATTAAAGAAATGCAATATATTAGTTTAATAATAATAGTTAAATTTAATAATAATAACTATATTTAATAATATATATATAATATTTTATTATATTAAATAAAATTAACAATTCTCGATTAATAGCAATAATCGATTTTAATATTATAAATAAATTTATAGTTAAAGCTTTTATAAAGAGAAAAGAGTATTTTACTTAAAAAAAGTTTAATATTTATAATCTAATAATTATAAATAAAAACTTATTATTTGCAAAAAATAAAAGAGTAAACAAAAAAACAAAATTACTATTAATAGTTATTTAATAATATTACAAGAAACTAATTTTTAATATAATAAGAATAATTATTTATAATATTATTCTAGAAATATCTTAATTAAATAATATAATTTAGAAGTTAACTAAAATATATAAATACTTAGATTTGCGCAATATAATTACGCAATTTATATTTAATTTACGTATTAATAATATTTAATAATAGATAAAAATTAAGTCGAAATTTGATTGCAAGTAACAAGCTTGTATTTTTGCAAAAAAATAATCTAATAAAATTTAACTCGATAGATATTAATAAAAATTAATTAAATTAAAAAAATTAAAATAAGTAAAGAAAATTGCAAATTTTCTAAAAGTTCTAAATTATTTAATATAATAAAAGAATTACTAAAGTATATATTACAAATATACAACAATTAAGAGTATCTATTTTTAGAAAAAAAATAAAGATTTTATCTAAATATTAATTGTAAAATTACAAAATTAAACTTAAATTAAATAAGCAATTTATTTTTAAATTTATATATATTCTATTCAAAAAAAAGTTAAAAACGCTTTTGCGAATATTTGACAAAAAACAAAAAAAAAATTATTAATTTTTTTTAATTATAGACAAAATATTCTATTCTCTTTATATCTAAGAAGAACGAAATTCTTTATTTATATATTAATTATCAAAAGTTAAACAATATTATAATAAAAAATTAATATTTATTATTTAATATCAACAAACTTTAAAATTAATTTTTAAATAAAATACTTTATTAAATTAAACTTACAAAAAATATACAATTAAATTATAATAAAAATAAAAAAGAAATAAAAGATAACTTTTTGTATATAATATAAATTATACAAATATACAATAATATTGTTCGAATTTACAAATATCTTAACAATATATTAGAAAATAATTAATAACATATTACAACAATATTTGAATTAATTTGTTATAATATATTTAAATAATATTATAATTTATTTAACTATCTTAAAAAAATATATAAATTATATTTTTAAAATATTAAAATATTTAAATAAAAAAAATTTATATCTAAAATTAAAAAAATATAAGTTTTATTAAAAAAAAATTAACTTTTTTAAATTTGTAATTAAACAATATAAAATATATATAAATTTTAAAAAGTTACAAGTAATTAAAAAATAAAAATTATTTATTAATATTAAAAAAGTTTAATTTTTTCTAAACTTTATAAATTATAATAAGAAATTTATTAAAAATTACTTTGTTAATACAATATTATTAACAAATTTTATAAAGAAAAAGATATTATAAAAATAAAAATTAATAAAAAGAAAATTATTTTAAAATCTTAAATTAAAATAGTTAAAAAAATTAATACTAAAAATATATTATTTACAATTATTACGCAAAATTAAAATCAATATATTAAATTTAATTATTAATATATACTTTAATTAAAAATATAAAAATATTTAATATTTAATAATATATTTTTTGAAAAAATTCTTGTTAATTAAACAAAATTATAATATTTGTAATAAGAAATTACTTGCTATTGTAATTTTTCTAAGATAATAAAAAATTTATATTAAAAAATTATTAAAACTTATAATTCTTATAAATTACAAAAATCTTTTATACTTTATTACTATTAAATAATTTAATAAAAAATAAATATAATAATTAAAATAACTCCAATAATACAAATTTAAAATACAATATATATTAGATAAAAATAATAATAGAGTAAATATATTTAGCAAAAAAAGTAATTATATAAAAACAAAAAAATCGTTTAATTACAATATATTTAAAATTAACAAAAACAAATTATTATTAGTAAATAAATATAAATTAAATATTATTTTATAAATACTTAGAGACAATATAAAGAAATTTTTAATAAAGAAAGAAAAACTTCAAATATTTATTAATTAAATTAACAAATATATTAGAGAATATTATAACAAATTATTGCAAAAAATTTTAAAAGTAATAAAAAAATTTTAACTTTTATATTAGTATTGTTAGTTTTCTTAAATAAAACAAATTATTAAGATATATATTAAATAATATCTTAGCTATTAATAAAACAAATACAATATATATACAAGTTATAACAAAATTTAATATTAAAAATTATTTAAATTATTATAAAATAAAGTTACAATAAACTTATTAGAACATTTTTAATTTTTAATATTTTATTATTAAAATTAATTAATTTTAGTATATTTATATAGAAAACATTTTATTACAAAGCTTAGAAAAAAAATAAATACAAATTAAAAAGAATTTTAAAGCAATAAGATTAAAATTATTTTATTAAGTAAAAAAAATATTTTGTCTTAGAGAATACGTAAGAATTAAAGAAGAATCTTAATAGTTGCTATAATTTTATTTAGTTATTTTATTAATATTCGAAAAGTTATTTAATATAATAAGAAATAATTAAAAAATAAAAAACAATTTAATGAAAGTATTTGTTACAAAACAATTAAAAGATTCGAAAGTATTTAATTCTTTTATTTTTGATAATAAATATTGTATCTTTTATTTTATCTTTGTATTAATTTTTTTTTAAATTTTCTTATTTTGTAGCAATCTAGTTATAACAATTGTTAACAAAGTTTTATCTTCGACAATTTTAACAAAAAGATTTTTTTTATTTTAATTAAGAAAAGATTAAGATATATTTATATATAACTTGTTTATACAAATATATTTCGAATATTTTAAACAAAACAACAAGTCTTTTATAACAATATAAAAATAATCGAAAAGAAAGCAATATTTGTAAGCAATATTTATTAATATATTATAATATTTAATTTCGAATACAACACAAAAACAACTTTGTTACTAAAAAAATATAATAAGAAAAGTATTAACTTTCGAAACAAAAATCTTTAAGAAAAAAAAAATATTACAAATCTAATACGAAACAATATAATATATAATTTACGATGCAATATATAATACAAAGTACAATTACTTATATATTCGACAACTTAATAGACAAATAATATTTAATATACTTAACAACAAACTAAGCAAACAATATTTGATATATTTAACAACAAATTAAGCAAGCAATATTCGATATATTCGACAACAAATTAAGTAAGCAATACTCGATATACTTAACAACAAATAAAACAAACAAGAAGAATCTTCTTTAATATATAGATCTTCAAATACAACTTTCTTATAAATTGTATTTAATTTATCTTAAGTTTTTACTTATTATTATAACTATTAAGTTGCAATCTCTTATTATTAAATAATTGCTTATATTGTTTGAAGACGTTTACAAATCTCTTCGATGATATAATTCTTACTAATATCTTTTACGAAAATATTAGCGTAATATTGTTATTCTCGAATGTTATTCGATATATATTCGAAATTCTTATAGATGCTTTATTATACACTTTATATTTGCTTTTCTTATATATCTTTCAAATCGAATTAAATCTCAAATTAATAAATATACGCACAAAAATATAGAAATTTTTAATAAAAGACTTTCATATTTTTTCTTTTCTTTATATAATAGATTTAGACAAACGTATTCGAACTTAATTAAAATTTGATAAATTTTGATCTTTTTAATATAGATTCTCTTTTAAATATTGTTAACTTCTTTATATTACATAATCGATATAAATTTCTCTTATAAAATTCTTGATTAAATCTTTTAACTTTCTTTAATCTTATTAATCTTTATTTTATTATTAATTCTTCTTATTTTTGCGTTAGGTAACTTAAATCTCTTCCTAAAGTTAAAATTAATAATTATTTTATACAATCTTTAATTATTTTATATTAGATCTTTTTCTTTTTCGAATTTTTCTTTTTCTCTCTTTAATCTTGTTGTCGCTCGACAAATACTCGAAATTTATCGAAGAATTTATAATAATACTCGAAATATTTTTATTATTGTTTAACATAAATCGAAAGATTTATTTTTATGCATTCGAAAATACTCGACAACGTCAAAAATTCTCGTCGATTAATCGAAAATTATATCGAAAATTTTCGACTATTAGTTAAAAGTATTAATAATTCTTACTTAACATTAATTGAAATTAATCGAAACGTTAATTAAAGAAGTTGTTATTGCTTTATCGAAACTTGCAAGTTAAAAAAAGAAAATTATGTTACAATTTTAAACAAGTTTTCGACTAGATAAACTTTGTTTTGTTAGATTTTCGTTTTTAGTCTCGAGTATATTACGAGTAGTAGCTAGCATCTTAATATTTATAGTACTTATATTTATTTCTTGTACATAATTAGTTTTACATAGCTAGTATTCTTATTATTTAACTACATACTAGTTATTTACAACTCTAATTCTAACAATATTAAAGAATAATTAAAATTCACAATTTTTATAGATTATAAAAATCTTTTGCACTTTACTAAGTATTATTAAATAGCTTAACAAAAGATAAGTATAATAATTAAAATAACTTAAATAATATAAGTTTAAAATATAATATATTTCGAACAAAAATAATTATAGAATAAATACACTTAATAAAAGAAGTAACTATATAAAAACAAAAAAATTGTTTAATTACAATATACTTAAGATTAACAAAAACAAATTATTATTAATAAATAAGTATAAACTAAATATTATTTTATAAATACTTAAAAATAATAAAGAAAAACTTTAAATATTTATTAAGGAAATCGATAAATATATAAAGAAATATTATAATAAATTACTACAAAAATACTTAAAAATAATTAAAATTCTTTAGCTTTTATATTAGTATTGTTAGTTTTCTCAAATAAGATAAATTGTCGAAATATATATTAAACAATATCTTAGCTATTAGTAGAACAAATATAATATATATACAAGTTATAACAAAATTTAATATTAAAAATTATCTAAATTGTTATAGAATAAAGTTACAATAATTTTTATTATTAAATTATCTAAATTAACTAAGAATTAATAAACAAAGTTATTGTAATTTTCTAGCAACAACAAATCTTCTATCTAATCAAAATTAATTACAAATCTTTAACAAAGAGTAACAAGAAACAAAAGAAAAAAAATAAGCAAGAAATAAACACAAAATCGATAAATACAAACTTTGTCAATTAGAAAGTAAGAAAAAATATTGTGTCGAAAGTTAAAGATTAACAAATATTAAGAAACAAGTAGAGTAAAAATTTCTCAAAAACGCTCTTAAAAATATTTAAGATTTAAAGACAAGAGTTGCTAAGAAAGATTTTAAAAAATATTAATAAAAATCTATTGTTGTTAAGAGACAAACAAGAGATTAAGAGATAAAGAAAGAGATCAAATTACTTAAACAATTATGAACTTAATTTAATTATTAAATGCGCGCAATGCAATTTTGACAATTCGACAAATTTTAATAGAGATAAATGCAACAATCGCGATAAGCAAAATTGTGCAAGTATAAATCTAGAAGATTGTAAAAGAGACTAGAATATATATTCTTTATTGTTAAATATTTGCAACAACAATATATTGGAAATTAAAAGAATTTAAGAGCTTTTATCTAAATTTAAAGTTTTCTTAAATTTAAATCTATTATTATTGTTTATATATTCGATCTTTAGAATTTTATTATTGTTTATATTCTTTGTTGTAACAAAGAGTTCTATTTAATATTGACAATTATATTTAGTATTGTTTTCGCTCAATTTAACAATACTTGTTATATATAGATTTATAATAGAATTTTTAAAGTATCGATTAATAGATTTTTTAATTAATAATGTTCTTGCTAGATACAACGTTATACTTTATATATTTTTCAAGCTATTCTTTTTTAAATGTTTGCTTAATTCGACAATCTTTAAATACAAATAAATTGAGTTTCAACAAATATAAGTCTATAAAAACTTAATTCTTAAGTAGCTTGTTGTTGTTCTAAAACATATTAAATATTCTTTTTAATATATTTTTAAATTTAAGTTTAATAACTTTAGCAATCGATTTATTTCGAAATTAAAGTTTTCTTAATTTTAAAAATTTATTAAACTATTAATTAATATCGTATTTTACAATTTCTTCGATATTGCTAATATATTAATTATATAAAATACACGCAATAATGCTTAAGCATAATTTGACGTATTTGTTGTTTTTGCTTAAAAAACAATTGTAATTTTTCGAAGAATATATTTTAAAAATTCGATATTTGCGTATTTAATAATATATCGAAGTATTATATATAGCTTTATATAATTGCAAAAATTCTAATAATTTCGAAACTCTTAATCAAAAATAAATAAAATTGCGATAATTGATTGCGAAAATAGTAATTTGTAAAGCTAATCTTTTATATATTGAAGTAGTTTTATCTAGATTTAATAAATCTCTTAATATAAAATTTAAACTACGTTAGAGTATTGTTAATAATCTTAAAATTGTATTTCTTTTAACAAGTTAAACATATTATAATATCGATTACGCAAGATTTATAACTTTGTAAAATTAGTCTCTTAATATTTTAAAAGTTGTTAGACTAAATAATGCGTTTGCGCTATTATTTGTTAATTGCATATTAAAGACTTAATTTGTTTTTAAAATGCGCGTTATCTAGATTGATTGCGTCGGGTCGGGTCAGAATTTTGATATCGAAAAGTCGATTCGAGTCACGATGTTAGTATCGAGTATTTGGGTCGAGTCAAAGGGTAGATATGAAGTACTTAGCGTATAACCTGGCTCGACTCGCCAAGACTCGAAAAATTTAGATTATTTTTGAAAAAGTGCATTAATCAACATAATCAAGTTGATTAATTTAATTAATTTGTTTATAATATTATATAGTAATGCATTTAGGTAATGCATTTGTACGTTATTTGTGCGTTATTATTTTTAAACTATTTTTAGTAATTCGAATAATGCGAATTTTTCTAAAAATAGAAAATCTTGGTATTTTGACGTCATTTTCGATTGCTTGGCGAGTCGATTGAATCGAGTCAAGAAATTGTTGACTCGAGATCGATTTCGAGTCGAGTCAAGAGGTTGGTATCGAGTATTCGGGTCGGGCCAGAATGTTGGTATCGAAATTCGACTCGACGATCATTCTAATTGCATATTTAATATTAAGAAGTTTAACTTGTGCAAAAAGTAAAAAAAAACATCGAAACGCAAATTTAAAATATTTAAGAATTATCAACTTATTATAAAATTAAAAGTTAATACTTTCGAAGATTGAAAAATAATTAACATATTTTAAATTAAAGTTTGTCTTAATATCTATTTTGTAAGCGTTGCACTTAAATAGTTAAATATTAATACTTAAAAAAGTATATAACTTGTTAATTTTAATAGCAATAACTTCTCGAAAGTAACGCGTATTTTGTTCGATTATATCTCGAAAAAAATTTATTGTATAAGTAAAAAGAATTGCAAAAGTTATGTCATGTATTTAAATTAAGCAAAATATTATTACAATTAAGCTAGAGACATTTACTATCTAATAGAAAAGAAAAAGTATAATAAGAATCTATACTTTGTTTGTCTCTTATATAAAGATTAAATAACTAATAACAACAAATTGCTCTAAAGAAAATCGATTAAAATTATTGTTCAAATATCGATTAATTACTCTCGCGATTCTACAAAAGAAATTACAAAATTAGACAAAAATATATTCGAACAAAAAGACTTATCTATTATCTTTAAATTTAAAGAAAAAAAGGTTAAAGACAAGCAATTAGATTATTTGCTTTGTCGATATTGCTAAGAAGAGCTTTTCTTCTATTTTTAAAACTTAATTTCGCAATTTTTCTGCTCGCGAATTAAACAATCTAAAGTCGATTAAAGTTTTAATTAAAATAAAGAAGAAGCAAAAGAAAATTGTTGTTTAATTAACTAAGAGCAAAACAAATAAAAAAGAAATTAACAATTATAGCAAGAGAGAACTAGATAAGAAGAAACTTAAATTAAGAAACAATATTGATAAAGATAATAAAAGAAAATTCGAATTAAATGCGAAGTATAATTAAAAGAAGATTAACTTTAATAACAACTTATTTAATTTAGAAAGCAAAAAAAAGTAAGTAGAATAAGTAAAATTGTATTTGCGCAATTTTGTTTTGTCGACTTTGTTGCATCTTTTTCTTAATTAAAGTAGACAATTATTAACAATAAGTGCTAATAATAGATTTCAAGTCTTTCTCTTACGACGTGCATAAGATACAACTAGTAGTTATACAATTTCTATAGAATTAAGTAGAGATTGATGTTACTTTTGTATTAAATTTTAATTTCGAATATATTAAAGATATTTAAGTTATATAATTAAAGTAAGAGAAATAAATATATAATTATTATTACTAAATTAACAAGTTTTGTTATTGTTCAATTAATTGTATACGTTAAACTTTATTATTATTACTAATTTATTTCTATTAAGCAACTTTGCGTTTTATTATTTTTCTTTTCTAATTTACGAAATATTTATTGTTGTTATAGTAGATAATTTTTGCGTTTTTTGTTTTCTCGAAGACAATATTAAATTTCTACAAAGACTTTATTGGATACAATACTATTATTTGCGTTGTCTTTATTTAATTTTTTTTAAAAAATTAATTTGCTTGTGTTTGTGCAACAAAATTATCTTAAAATATTTAATAAACAAGCGTTTAATTTACAACAAAATCGATATGCAATTAAATTAATGCAAGAAACTTTTATAATAAGACAATATATTAATACAATTAATTTAATAATATAAATTTAAATACAATTTAAGTTATATATACAATAACAAGATTGCTCTATTAATTAAACTTAATATTGTCTAGAGTCTTCTTGTCTTTTTGCACGTCAATATATTATAAGAGAATAATTTGTCAAGAAACGCAAATATTACTCGATATTAATTTGTGCAAAATCTTAGATTTAATAATACGCATATTTTCTCTCTTTAAAGATATTTTTACAAATATGTTATATTTTTGCGTATTTTCTAACTTTTATAATTTCTCTAAACTATAAATAAATGCAATATTTGCATTTTTGAACTTGTTCTTATATACAACAATATTCTTTTATTTATTTCTTAATTATTTAATAAAAACTCGATACTACCTTTATGCAAACTTGTTTACTCTTGTTATTTAATAGAATTAAGCCTTAAATAATTGTATTTTTGTATTCGATCTTCAAATATTTAAATATATATATATCAATATAATAAAAGTTTGTATTATCTCTCTTAATAACAAACTTAATATAATAAAAATACAATATTAAACAAGAATTGCAATCGAGTTAAAGACAAATATATAATATTTAATATTCTAAATTTATACAAATAACTTGTTAACTTAAAGAGTAAAATATTGTTTGCAACTATTTATAGTTAAATTTGTTATTTTATTCTCGCTAATAATATCGATATATTATAAATTTTTTAATTATAAATTTATTAATTCTTGTTTTAATTTGTTTTTTAAAATATATTTTATCTTAAAATTAATCGAATATATTTTCTATAACAATATTGATTTCTATTAACTATTTTAACTAGATTCTGTTGTTACAAATCTTGTTAATTATAATTTAATATGTATTAATAGTCGATTGTTTAAAAAGAAGATATTTAATATATATATATATAAAGATCTCGAATTAATCTTTTAAAACAAGCAATCGATCTTGTTTTCGCTATTAGAAAGAAATTTTATTATTAATTTTTAAATTTTAAAAGATTAATTATTTAAGTTAGCAAGTCTTTAATTTCTTCGAAATAATCTTATATTTAATATTGTTAAACTTTAGCTTAATATATTTAGCAATTTTGCAAATATAAGTATAATACAAGTTCGAAAAGTTCTTTGTTAACGTTAATTTTATAATTAAATAAAACGTAAAAATATATTTATTTTCGATATATATTTCGATTTTATTTCTTAATTTGCGATTGATTTGTTTTAGAAAATTGATATCTATAAAATAATACTTGTAATTTTTTATTTCTTCGATTTCTTTTGTTTTCGAACGCTTAATAGAAATAAATAACTTAATAAGTATTTTGTTAAATATACTATTATTATCTATCTTCTTGTTGCTATCTATTGTTGCTACAATTGTTGCTCTTAATAATTTTAATAACTTATATCTTACTTTTTTTTCTAAAATTATTAACGTGTTTAAAAAGTTGTTAATCGCTAAATTTTCTTAAATTATTTCGAATATTCTTAATTTATTTGCGAAATTTTTTAAAATTGTTGCAAAACTTAATCTCTTGTTTTAATAATATAAGTTGCGCAACAAATTACTAATTAAACAACAAAATGTTTTGTATAAAATCTTGTTCTCTTTTTTTTTTCGCAAATAAGCTATAATATTTTGAGCAAAAAGTAGATTAACTTTGTTAAAAGAAAATTGCGTTATTGTTAAAGCTATTTATTTAATTTAATATTCGAAGTTGTTGTTTAACTAAAGATAGTCGAAATTTATTTCTTAATTAGCGTAAATTTTGTTAATTTTCTTTATCTTTTTATTACAAAGCTTTGCGTAAATAATTTTAATAACTTTTATATCTTTTGTTTAAATTACTTTTATTGTATCTTTTATTGTATATTTATTTCGACTTTACTTGTTATAATTTGTTTTGTCTAATAATATTAAAAACTTTGTTAACAATAGTATTAACAATCTTAATTTTGTCTTTTACTTTGTCTAGAATTGCTAAAATCTCTCTTTATTAATTCTTTTTTCTGTCTCTTTGTTTTATTTAGTCTAAGATAATTTGTCAAATATAATATAAACTAACAATGCTATAGAGAACTATACTAAGTAGATTATCTTAATTTGTGTTTATTGTTAATACATTAATAATTAACTATTAGCATTAATACTTATAAAGTAAAATAATATATTAAAAAAAAATCTATAGTTAAATTCGAAATCTCGAGATAATATTTAAGACTATATTAACAATAAAGTCTTTTTACAATCTTTATTTTTATTCTTAATTAACAAACTAAAGCGTTGTAATTTCTAATTATCTATTATTTAACAATCTCTTATATCGAACAATTGCTAAATAAAGAAGATTAATTGCTAAATATCTTAATTTAGCTTTTATTTACAATTTCTTTATATTAAAACTAATTAGATAGCGTATATATATTACAATCTCTTAAAAAATTAAATACTAAAAAGAGAGTTTGTCGACAAATTAAGCAAAATCATTTTTTTTTAAAGCTATTTCTAAAGTTAAAGTTACGCAAGTGCAACTTTAATTTGTATTCGAATATTTTACAATAGAGCAATCTCGCAATTTCTAATACTTTTTAATTAATAAACATTAACAAAATATAAGCAATTATTAACGCAATATATATAACAAACGCGTATATAGTATTTGCAAATATAATTATTCTAGTTATAATACTTTATCTTATACAAATTATAAAACTATTCTTAAATATATTTACAAATATTATTGTATATTTTTGCTTAAATAAGACTTATTTATTATTGTAATTAATTTCTATTTTAAATATTAAATATTGCTCTTAGATCTTCTAGCAAAATTATATTTTAATATTGATATTTACTCTTTATAGATAGTTTACACTATCTATTATAGCGCTTGTTGATTGTTTGAAGCTATTGCACTATATCTTGTAACGTCGTTTATAAATAGTTAGAGTTGAATGTAGAATTTATTCTAGGGTTAGGACTTGTCGAACATTAAACATAATTCTGCAAAGGAGGTCTGAGCACTGAGGCAAGTCTGGTCGCGGCTATCGCATGGGCGAACGGCCCGAGCCGCTAGTATAAAAAGAACATGGGAAGGGGTACTCCTATGGACGCTCCTCCTGGTGCAAGTTTTGACTTGGGCAAGGAAGTCGTCTTTGCCCTCTTTCTTGGAAACCCTCTGCCGTAGCCGGCTGGTACTTGTAGGCAGAGGCACGCGTGTATACTACGTTCCATCGCTTTTTGCCTATCGTTGTGTCGACAATGGCCATACCTTCGAAGACATGTCTGACGTAGGTACTTTCGTATCACTGACAACGATTCCTTGCTAAGATGACCTTCATATCTCCCTTGTGGAGAATTTTTTTGGATGCCTATTTGGGGACTTCCTCGGGGTGGGCCTTTGCAGATCCGTTTCATGCGAGTTTTATCGCTTGGTCCATTCTCTCTGACATCATTTGCGATCCCCGTAACCAACAAAACCTAATATATAGGAATAGCCGAAATGAGAAGGAATCAAGATGAGCAGGTCGTGCACATCCGTATATACTATCCAGCTCCCCCATGGCTCCAACAAGAATGAATCGACACCTCAGCCACCATGCTCTACCTGCCCCTTCTCACCCTCCTCTCCACATCCCTCACCGCCCTAATCCACGCCGCGCCCGCCCCCCTCCCCGCCCGCCCCATCGCCCTACAATCCACCTACCTAATCCTCAACGCCACCGTCACCCAGCCCTGGAGCCCCATCCAGCACAACAACCCCGAGCACTTCGTCTTCAGCCTCGTCGGCGACTGGGCCGGCTCCGTCCCAGTAACATGCTCCCTCTACTGGAACGCCGGACTCGCTAGCGTCACCGACGAAGACGTATTCACCATCAACGTCCACGCCCCGGCGTTTGCTTGCTCGGATCGGGGCGTGACGGTCGATATGACGCGTGTGAGAGTGGAGCCGTGGTTTTTATGGCAGATTAGCGTGGAGGCGAAGTAAGCAGTCCCTTCTTATCGCTCCAATGCTCAGTGATGCGAGTTATACCTGGATTTGTGTATGTCTTTGGCAGCGGGTAAAGCGAGCTGACTGTGGGATTTTGGGTGTGATAGTGGGTTCAAACTGGCGGTGTGGCGAATGAAGAACATGTATGAGACTGCTGGATGGACCACTTCGAATAATGCGACTAGGTGGCATTTCGATGGGGGCGGGAAGGGGCATCCTATCAGTGGTGTTCCGGATGGGTCAATCCATGAATGTTTGCGAGAGAGCACTTGTGTTTCGAATTGAGGGTCTGCAGGAATGGGTCATCTGGTCCATGAAAGTTTTGTTGATATGGCTATGGCTGGACCGGCCTAATGTTTAATGGTTGGCGGTAAACTTGATGGCCGAGACAGCATAAGAGCGATAGACTGGCATAGGGTGGCATGAGGCGAGCAAGATGGTCTGGACTATACACGAAGGATTAGATAAGTATCGCATGCAGTGGAACGGACTTGTGCATAACCCTCTGCAAGTATCTCAAAAAAAAAACAAGTACACGATTCTACAATGGGCTGGATAACCAGTGTAGACACACTCCTGAAGCGAGAGCAGGGCTTGGAAAAGATCCTAGACTCGTATATGATATCTGAGGAATACCTGAAGAGTGCACCGTGCCGGCACATGAGACATTCTGGCAAGAAGTTGGGCTTTGATGCTTTGAGAATGCCTTTGGAGTCTGCAAGGTCCACTTCTTGGTCGCCACGGTAATATCCTTGATGTTACAGATACTCCACAACAAACCAAGATCAGCACTTCAAAGAGTAGCGGACCGTTGACCCCCTGTATGTGAAGATGATACAAGGAATGATGGTGAATAGCTGTTATGAGACTGGCCATACCTAACCTATGTATAATAATTTAAGCCATTGGTAGTTGGAAGGCGTCAGATTTATGTCCGGATAATCAGCTGGATCGTAGTTCCCAGGGAAAGGTTCGAGCCAGAAAGGACAACTGGTGGACATGTTAGTAAGGCCCGTGATCGAGTGTATGTGAAGGCGATGATGTTCGTCGCATTGAAAATATTATCGCACGTATTTGGCTGTATGGGTTATGATCACATGCTAGCAATGCAATCGACTCGTGAGGTACAAATCGAGCGTTGATTTTCCCCTACTTGTGTGGGGTCGTGTATCGTTCTAATACTTCTTGACAAACGATACTCCTTGAATTGGATGCAGATCCTCAGTGAACATGTGCACAAGATTTGAGTAAGCATCTTTGATGAAGTAGCGTTCCTCGCAAGTTCATGGTGTGGGGCAGCTGATTCAAGTAGTTTACTTAGCACAGGAGCCGAGCACTGAATATGCGTCCGGGGGAATAGTGGGCTCAAGCCACAATGAGAAACAGCCGCTGGATGCAAGGTTGAAAATGCAAAATGCAAAATGGAAATATACAGGTCATTCCTCCGGTTTCACCGGCGGAGCCCCTGGTCTCGTCAGCACTGCTAGATGAACTGAAGGCCGCAGAACGTAGACTCACCAAGCACCCACCCAATGCCAGACGCCAAACCCCCCGTCACCATATTACTAACCATATCCCTCTTCCTTACCCTATGACCCTCCAAGTCCGTTCCACTTCCGCTATCACTCGTTCCACTACCCATCTTACTCAATGACCGCTCACGCGGGCTCTGCAACCCGCCTGAACTCCCACCACCCAGCCTCGGGCTCCGCAGCGGAAAAGCATTCTTGCTCAACGCACTCGCAGCGCCCCTAGCTACGTCGAACAGTCCCATTGGAGCTTCCTCATTCATGGCTGCACGACTTGGTTCACGGGATTTTTGGACGGTCGGGACTGAATCTCGGGAGAAGCCGCCGGGAATGTGGCGGTCGCCTTTGGTGTTCCATTTCTCTTCTTCGGCGGCTTCGCGTGCAGAGACAGTGTTTAGATCTTCTTCACAGCGACGCCATACGGTCAGAATCTCAGGGAGTGAGGCAGGTGGAGCGAGGAGCAGAGCTTGAGACAGGAGTTCCATGCGTTGGTCGAGGCGACGGAGGGCGGAGGGTCCTAGCGACACATTGGTGGGTTTGTAGCAGCCAGCGTGGTAGGCAGCGCGCCATGAGGTGTCGTCTTGTGAGTCGGATGACGGGTCGGATAGCGGGTTTGGAGCGCTGGATGAGGGAGGAGGTGGGGAAAGCCTATTGACAACGTAAGAGTATGCGGTATCAAAGTCATTCTCTCGTAGCGCAGCCTCGATGGCCATGCCGGTGATCCGTCTCTTTGCAAGTAAGATTTGTTCACCCAGATTGCCCTTTGTATCCGAGGTTAAATGGCTCTCTTCCGGGGTCGATACGAGCCCTGCCGCTACAAGGTGTTGGCCAATGTCCAAGAGATCGTCGAGCTTCGTGTAGCTTCGCGAGTTCTGCTCTAGGATCTTGCCAATTAGCAGCATTGGGTCCTTGTGAGCTCGTATGTTCACTGGTTGGAAAGGAACGCCATGCTGAAGAGTAAGTGAGTAATAGGACATCGAGTGTGTCGCCGTGAGCAACGCATTGGCCCTAGTAAAGGCTTGAGAAGTCGGAAAGCAATCGCGGAAGACAGAGATGCTACTAATCGTCAGCGTAGTGGTGTAAGGGTTGGAGAAAGACTCACATCTCCGAGGCCTTTCGCATACCGCCGCGATCCCTGTTGCCATTGCTTGCACTGTCGTAAGAGGCCAAGGCAACATCCAGAACTGTCTTTTCCACTGTCTCTCGGGGCAATGGCCTTTTCTCTTGCTTGCAATATACTTGCACGGCTAGCTCGTAGTCTGGTAGGAACGGGTCAGAAGATCTTCTTACCGGAGTGGAGAGAGTTCGCAGTGATTTACGCCCCAAGGAAACAACTTACAAGAGCTAGCGAGCATCGCTTTCAAGAGCTCATTCTCAACAACGGCCAGTGGAACCCTGCAAAACAGCCCAACCGATCTTTCAAAAGATGGACTCCCAGTACCTATAGCTTTATATCTCCAATTGTGTAGCCTTAGAACTTGATGTCTGGTCGAATCCCACGACTGCTGACTCCGAGTATTCGATTGTATGGTATGCAGAAGTCTACGTAGTTCAGCCAGCTGATCCGCCTCGTCGTAGGATACGACCCAGTCCAACAAGCTTCTACACGCTTTAGGGTAACCGTGAGACTGAAGTATATAGTCCGAGGCTAGGAGACAGTATGAAAAGAAGACCGCAGCATTTGTGGGACTGGTCAGTGGGTTATCAGGCCGGAGAAGCATGTTATGTAGGACATTCGACGGCGAAAGGGCGTCCAAGTAATCGTTCGAGATGTCATCAACCGACGCGCTATCCAGGTTTTCAAGGTCTGGAGGGAGACGTAGATTAAGAAGCTTCGCCACTTTGCGTAGAATCCGATGAGATCCGACAACGGTGTCGAGGGTAGAGAAATTCGTAGCATACACCGCCGAGAGACCTGTCTGACCATATCGTCTCTGTAGCACGTTCGACGTCTCCTCATCCATATTTTCCAACTGGGTCCCCCAGCCTCCAAAGTCGACGTCGCCGGGACCGTCCCACTGCTCGATAGCTTCCACAGCCTTGATATGATCCCTACTCGCCAACTCCAGCAACCAGTCATTCACATCAGCCCAGCCGCTGGTCACATCCACTTCCGCATCGGCGGGATTACCCTCCGCAGTTGCCTGCACACCCACCGAGCTTCGCCGCCTAGATGTCGCCTCAATTTTCCGGCGTTTGTTAACATTTTGACCATACATCCATGGGCCGACAAGCCCCCTTAGATCTCTTCCAATGAGACTGGATTCCTCACTCTTTTGCCGGGCGGCTTTCGATAGCAAGCCCTGGACTGCAGGACTTCCACTAAGCTGTTCGAAAGTCCCAAGCGAGTATGCAAGTTCACCGTTCGGATAGTATTCGTAGCCAAGTCTCAACATCGGTAGGAGCGTGGAGACCGCCCATGTGCGCAGGTATGTCGAATGCTCTAAGAACGGCTCCAGAAGTTGTGCTACCAAAGGTATGCAGCCTGTCTCAGCGTCAATCCGAGACGCACGATGGAAGAGGAAGAGAGTAAAGAGGTCGATTGATTCATCGTAGGAGTGCTGAGGATCTGCTATGGGGAGAAGATGTAGTTGACGAGCTCGCTGGCGTGCTTGGAGCTCAGAAATTTCGTGCTGTACACTAAGACTGTCTTCTGCATCGTCGAGGAATGCCACAGGGTCGCCGTGTAACAGCTTGCGCAGGAAGTCCACATAGGTGTCTGGCTCGGTACTTTCTGGAAGATACGTGAGCAGTATCCGCAAAACCAGCTCGAGCTTCAGGATGTCGGGATGACGAGCTATGAGCTGCTGCAACGCTGATATACTGGCATTTGAAAAGAGTCGCACAGCTTCGAGTATCACGTATGCTTTAGACATGATTCTAGTAGTCGCTCTGAGCGAGCCAAGCTTCTTACTCTTCCGGCTTTCGAGAAGCTCGGCGACATTCGAGATGCTCAGGGGACAACAATGACATAGATGCATCGGGCAAGCTTGGTGTTTAGAGTTGTCACGCTACATTAGGGAAACCTGCATGAAGGCTTGCATAAAAGCTTGCATTAGTGTCTTAGCTAAACCAAGGACGTCCTCAACGAACGATATCTCATAGTCATGTTCCTCCATGATTGAATTACGATTCATCCTAAGGTAGAGGCATAGGTCAAGATATCATTGACTCGTGTGAAACATCGTTACAACGTCTGCACGGTTTCAAAGTATTAAGCTAATGATCGGGATCTCGCCCTTATTAGACAAATACGTTCCTGTAAACGTTCGATGTCTAGATTTCAACACTTCCATGCCCTCGAAGGTCTATGTTTACGAACAGCCTTTGAGGAACAAGTTGTCCGAGCACAAACAGCCGGTTCTCAGTTCCCCGAGCTTTTGGCGGGCGATTACTCGGTGAAGTGTGAGCTTGAGTAATGAAGCCTAGGTACTTTTAACACAGAAAAACCTAACGAGTTATCATTGCATCCACTGGATGCCGCCGGGTCGGAGGGGCACGCTTCCTACCTTGGTAAGCTATGGTGGGGACGTTGAAGCCTACTTTAAAACGCCCCAATGGCCCGGTGGCCTAGCTGGAGACAGATCAATCAAGAGGAGTATTTGGCTATCTTGTTGAATTTCGGTAAAGCCAAACGACGTCGAGTCCGAGGTGAGCAATTCGTTCAGAAGGTTGAAGAGTGGAAAGCCCGACTCAGGGAGTTCCCGGGAAACAGGGTCCATCTTTAACGGTCGACATGATGCCAACTGCCCTTAACCAGTGAATCCCCGCGACACTCATTATGACCATTTGTGCTAAGTTACGACGTCTCCCCCTAGCCTTCCTTGTCGAGGCGCGGTCGATGCCGTGCATTTGCCCATTAACGCTGAAGAGGCGTGGATCCATGGGCGCCGAAACGAACGTTCCGATCGATGGTCTTGGTGGCCTCCTAACTCGTGCCCAGCGGCTTCTATATTGCGATTCGGGCTTCAGCACGGGAGAGATGCAATTAGCTCGAGCAGGCTTTGGCGTAATCTCCGAGACGAACTGGACCGACTCGGTGTCAACAGCAGGCGCAATAGTTAGCCTTGTTAATTGAGCATGTAGCTGCGGCTGCTGATCACTCGGAGATATCGCTACTGGGACAGCTTTCCATGTCGTAATTGAAGCCATTGCGATAAACATGCCTTTACATGTGCTCAATTGGATCTTCTGGTAGTAGCTCATCCCGCTTCTGCCGGCGTATGCACACTCTGAGCGGTGACTGAACAATCTCATTGAATAAAAAGGTCCCGTAGACTAGGAGGGCAAATCCAAGAATCTGTAACCACTTGAAAGTTTCCCAGCCAAGAGCTAGTGACACAATCCAGATGAACAGTGTTCGACAGGTATCAATGGTAGAGCGTGCCGTCGCACTGACAGATCGCGTCACAGACAGGCCGAAGAAGTTGAAGCCTCCAATGCTGATCATGATCAGCACGGATGTGACTGCGATGACCCGGTTATGTGTGATCTCCCTCCAGCCTTCTTCCATGTCAAAATAGCCGTACTTCCCGGCGTCTGTCATTCCGACGGTGAGATGGAGGACAATCATCCCGACGAGCGTGACAGTGAATCCAAAGACGCCTTCCCAGCCCACGACTTTCAAAGGCTCTAGTGCGTAGTTTTCTAGGATCCATTCCTCCAGCACGAACTGTGTAGCCGTGAAGATTTGGGCGCCGGCGATCATAAGTACGCCAATGACTGTCTGCACAGCTTCTGGTGTTGTCGCAATAGCGCCAGCTTTGTCGGCTGCGACACGAATAGCGAGCATCCCCGTCTCAACAAATGACCGCGGTTCGGGTTGGGCCTGAGGATTCGGGGCAATTGCGCCGGCCAGCCCAACGACCGCCACGCCCGACACGACGATGAACAACGCTGTCCAGTGAAAGAGGTATAACTTTCGGTGTAGGAAAATGACACTGAAGAGCCCCACGAAAAGAACCAGAGCGCCTCGGGTCATCTGGTAGATACTGGCAGCGACGAAGAGCAGACCAACATTCATCAAAGTAGTCCCTGTAATATCACAACATGCCGGTAGAGCCAGCATGAAGATTCTTAAGCCTACGAGAGGTCGCCGGTCTTCGGCGTTGGGTATGAGTGCTTTTACTGCCGGGTTGGCGGACTCCTGTGCCGAGAAGGATCGATCCATGCCGTCGGCTTCATCGTCGGAGAAAACACCGTCCTCGTTATCGGCCACTTGTTGATAGCCTCCCAGCAGTAGTGGTGCGTCTTTTGGAAAGTACCGCCGGAATAGGGAGAAGCCTCCGACTACAAGCCAGCAGCCCATCTCGCCAATGAACATTTGTGCTCTAACAAGACGTTAGATGCTGAATAGGGATAGGATACGTGGACGTGCGTTTGTATGACTGGCTGAGAGAAGCGCTGCCACTCATTCTTGTCTGGGGAGTCGCAGTTACGGACCCATTGCAAATCCTGGGAGCTTTAGTCTTGTGATCAAGCTCTAAACGTGCGGATCTCACCTGATACTTCGTTAAGAGCGTGTTGCAGACACCAGTAAGGAGCATCATCGCTACCAGGATCGGTATGAGCCCCTTGGATGCCATGGTCAGGGAAAGGAAGATGAAGGGACTGAGGAGAAGTCCGGGAGGGAGGAGCCTCGAAAGACTGTTCTGTAGAATCTGGCGGACTTGCAAATGGTTGTCATGAGGTGATGAAGGTCATGAGACCATAGTGATCGCGGACGCCAGATGCTACAGATCATGAGATGCTAGAGCGGTCATTGACTTCTACCATTGATGTCGCTTTCCGGCGCCCTCGGCCCGACGAAACACCGAAACTCCCGCAAAGGCCGAGACCTTCCATGCTAGAATAACTCAAACATCAAGCGAAATTTGGTGGTTAAGAACAACGGACCAGAGTCTTGGAAGAGTGCAATTCGCTATCCATCTACAGCTCCAAGCTACTGCAATGCTGTCCGAAGCCATTCTATGGTTGCCCGGCTTCACACGCGAGAAAAATGTAATTCTATGACAACTATCGCTCCCAAACCAATGCTCGCTCCGCTCACGATGCGCTGATTCATCGACCCGTGTGCGCCAAGCCAAGCAGACTTCTAGCCACCGACCCTCGAACGGCGCTACTTGTCAGGGCATCAGGGGCGTCTACCGTTCTGCCATTTCCCTCGTGACTGTCTGGAGGGCTGCTCAGATGCAGCTCCATTATCCGCGTCTTTCCCTTGGGCAGCGCCGGCGTGAGGAATACCTCTTCTTGGAGCTTGCTTTCCGGGCTGTTTCTACGAGAGTTGGGCGGCGATGAGGGCAGATGGTCTATCCGTATCGTGCGAGCAGAGTAGGCCGTCGGTCGTAACTCCGGAGCCGGAAGGAGTCTCGGAAAGGAGATGACCTGTTTGGGCGAGACTGTAGAGGCTGGGTGCTCGCTTCGAGGGGAGTTGGAAGGAATTTGGAGTTGTGACATCGGTAGGTTTGTTTGACTTGTCTGTACTTTGAACATGGCTACGCGTAGTCGAAGGCAAAGTATCTCGGCACGCTGGGCGCAGTCAGTACAGGGGCGGAGGAAAGCCAAAGGTGATATTTACCATGCTTACTGCTGACTGGCTAGGTTGCGACGTCTCTGTTGCTGCTGTCTGCTGAGACGCTATTGTGTCGTCCATTGGATCGAAATCCGTGAACGAGGTCGTTGAGTCCTTGAGGCTATCTTGGGAGTCGCCCTCCTCTGCTTCTTGAGGCATATCGGTGATGTGTGAATGAGATATCCCTACGGATGAGGTTTGTGTGATCTGCACCAAGTCAGCGAGGGGGTCTGACGCGACGATAGAGAACAATTGACCTTGACAGTCATGTCTGGGTCATTCTGCGTAATTCTCTGGCTGTCTTCAGCGCCCTGCGTAGGACGAAAGCGCACCGATGAGGGCGGAGATTGGACGCAATCTACGTCCTTGATTCGCCTCTTCAATGTTATGATTGTCTTTTTCGACGGACTTGGAGCTTGTGGTGACCCGTAGGTGTTGACCGGCAGGTTGCTCAAAGCTTGCCGAGTAGGACTACATGGACGCATATCGTAATAGATCTTTTCCAATGGTCAATAGGTGAGAAGTAAGGTACTCTCGTAGTAGAAGTGAATAATGATCCGAGAGATTGAAGGATATCGGAAGAGTGAGCTAAGCTGTGCATGCCACAAAAAAGTAATGGACCAGATGATCAAAGCAGTTGAGATGAATATCAGACTGCCTTGGGTCAAGAATGCGTCGCGACATGAATGCGTAGATATAATACCCTTGTCCATCACGGAAGAGAGATTCGCGTCTTCAAGTGCTTATCGATAGAGAGCGGGATCGCGGGCCGAAGCTCGAGCGGTTAGGCCCATCTGGTCAGGAGATCTTGCCGCGGGACGTTCGAGGGATTCAACCTTGATCAAACTGCAAAAAAAGAGCTTATCGTGATTACTCCTGCAATCGACGGCTCCCCTCTTAGACAGGCAATCTGGTGAAAGTCAAGAAGCCAGAAGCCTTGCCAACGTGATGTTGAAAACTTACAGAATATCCCTGGCGGCTCGAGACCATCGATGACGACTTCGATCACAGTATCTTGTGTTCCGAGAGCCTCTGACTACGGGCAAGGGCTATTGAAGTAGCGAGATGTGTCGCGTTTGTCCATAGCTTTCATCAGATCGGTCCGTCCACACTGGCCACCCCTGGATAGTACTGACCCAGGCAGAAGCGTTGTAGGTATAACATGTGGGTCATCTAGCAAGCTTTCCATTGACGTGGCTCCGTTATTTGCTGCATCTTATCTTATAGTTTTTCCCTCTTAACACCTCGTCTATATCTAGCACTTTCTCTCACAATCAGTGGCAAAAGGCAAGGAGATAACGACAGCCTAAATAAACCGAGTTTCGTATAAGCTTTTTCTGACTCGAATTGGCCGCCTGACTATCACCCATGTAATTCTCATCGAGGGTTTTTTTTGTAGACATTGCAGATTGCCACTATGCCACGGCAGTATGTCTCACCGGGATATCGTAAATCGATGATGATAATGACAGCTGATCCGACCGATGTCATACGATATCATGCTCGGCCAGGAGACAAAGTTATCTATCATGTCATTCTCAGGGCCTGGATCGTAGGGTTTTTCTTCTGTGGTGGTTCCATGAATTGTATGCCATGAGCATCACGATCAGTAAGGTGTTACGGTTGCCAAAGCTACTTTGACATTTGGCGGATTATCAAGGTTTCTGATGTGTGGTTCGCTATGCAGGCATGCGCAGAAGAGCTCTCATCAAAAAGCCCCTCGGATCAGCAGAAGCGTTTCTGCGCTCGGCTCTGCTGGGCTCAAGTAAGAAGAACGTTTCCCGCAGTAAATTGATACTGAGCACTCGTCCGATCAATGAAATGCAAACAACAGCTGGGACACGATCATTGGAGCGATAGGGCGGCAGAATGCACAAGTTCTCAACCGCACAACCCTGCAGTGAGCGCAACTTGATTGGCATATCGTTGCTCACTGTTCACTCCACCGACACCAGATGGAAGCGTATTTCGCTGCCGCTTGCTGTTCGCTACAATCCGTAGTCACCCATTGTAGCGAACAGCAAGCGGCAGCGAAATACGCTTCCATCTGGTGCCGAGAAGGTTAAGAGATCATTCTTGCTAGAACATGCGCGACCGTTGGAACGCGGGAAAGCTTGCAGCCGCCCTATTCCCTGCCGCTAGTCACTGATGCATTCGTGCTCATGTGCATCAACTTTTGGCGGCTGACTGAGATGCGAAGACTGACAGACAAGCCTCAAGTCAGGGTCGGGGCGTGCCGGTCCTTAATCTGATCAAGCTTGACATGCGCCAATTGGCTCGATCGATATGGCATCGCGACCCTGGTCTACAGGTACGAAAACCACGTTGATCCCTGGCCCAAGCGTAGGCTACAATGACAATGTCCACTGGTTTCCAAGCTTGCCGTGACTGATACAAAATTTGTCAAACAGGAGGCAACCGTCTTATACTAGAGCATCTCAGAGTTGGTGAGCTAATTCTATAGGTCTAAACGCCGATACCAGGGCAAGCAACGTATCGCCGAAAGGCCGATGAGCCTCATCGCACGGGCTCACAGCTTTTGGCTTAAACGTTCGCTGTCCGCGGGCTGCTGCGCGAAGCCGAACTGCCTGCCCTGGTCACGGCGCCTATAAGCACGACGATCGAAGCAAGCACCCGCAGATGATTCGAAATGCCGGCGAGCTCATCATCTGAGGTGTGTGGTTTTTCTAAAAACTCCAGTCAGCAGATTGGTTGTTCAATGATTGAACCGCGGCGATCTATCACTGAGGATGGAATGTGTCAAAAAGTACGACAGTCTATTTCAAGAATGCTAAGTGACAAGACCTGCATCGAACCTATGAACGACTGCGGAACCTAACAACAGCACCAGACCAGCTTATGGCCAAGTACATTGACCCTACAGAGCTGTTGATATACCACTTGTGCGTTGCAATCTAAGCCATGGCCTTTTGCAGCCGTGGATTAACGTCTTATGACGCACGCCTTCAACAAATCATTACGTTGCGGTTGGTAGTCCGTAATCCTGCAAAGGTCATGGGTTCCTCGTCCGTTCAGTGGTATGATATAGTGAGTCTTCAAGTCTTCACTGACTAGTACCCTGTGCGCCGGCAGTGTTCACCTTTCAAGGGCTATTCTCATTTCAGTGCAGATTTGGTGTGCGCTAAGAAGAAGTGAACCCCGTCGTACCTGCGCCTGAATTACTACGGTGCAATATTATTCATAAGTCTAGTAATGGACAGTCAGGCTAGGTAACCTATGATAACCGCCATTGAGACTGCGGCCCCGGACTATAAGGAACGGTCTCTACACCTCTCCGATACTAGCTGACGTATTCACATCACTCAGCAAGTCAGATTGCTGACCAGAATCAACAAGAATGCTGCGGGGTCAGATCTTCATGAATCACTAGAAGTTGCGCGACAGAGGGCAAGGAGCTGAAGAAGGTACCTAAGCAGTAGTTGTGACGCAGATGTGCCTATACGAAGGCGCCCAATCGAGGTACTGGGAAGCAAACAACTCGCTCGCCTCCAATGCTAACCTGCAGAGTAGACCACTGGGTATTGCTGCAGCGTCGATGAGAAATCTAGTGTAAGAATACGTTTTATCGAGCCACAACATGATCACGCGCCGGCCATCAGAGTATGCATGCGCACATACCTCGCCCTGCTGAGGCTCCCATGCCTTGGTTTCAACGATTGCCGCCTGAAAGCGAATACGGCTTTCGGCAAGAATATTGCAAATCTGTATCTCTTGTTTGGCAAGTAAGTGGTGCTACCGAGTCTTTGACCTGAGCGGCAGAGTCCCCTTGGACCAGATCGGAGAGGGAGACTGCAGCTCACACGCTCTATGTTCCCATCACTTCCCAGACTTTGACGGCACCATTTTCCTCAGACAGGCTTTCTTTCATCTCTAGCCTAGCAACGCCGTCAATACAAACCTTCATAGCTGTCTCCAGCCGAAAGTTGGCTTGGTGAATGGACTAGGTAACAATCTCATAGACTTTTCTGATATCTGGCGACTTTTGCATGTAAGCAGGGGCTCGACTTGATCCTTGCCGCAGGCGATGAACGCGGCTTGTCCAATGACGCTACCTTGGGCCCTACCTGTCTCAGGAGAGAGGTACTATGGTCGTGGTTTGCCATTCTGCCGTTGAGCCGTTTGGTAGTCTGTCGTCATTATGCAGCTTCAGATCCATCCCCTGAGTCGAATGGTGCAACAAGGATGTTCGATGCGCTCCAACGCCACTTAAAACAGTACACTCATACTCGAATTAGAAGGGCTATAATCGACAGGGTAATACGACGTCAATAACGCATAGCTGAAGGTCTCCGGAAAAAGGCTTCTGAAAACCCTCAAGACAACAATATAACAGCCTTCACCCTCCAACAAGTCAACTCCCCATCAGCTCTCAACCTTCCACCAAGTCCACAGCTTCCACCATTCTCAACACTCCCCTACACAAACCCTCCCCTCAAGCCCCACCCCCTAGCGCAACTCCAACCCCCCACAATGCACCTCCCCTCCATCCTCACCTTCCTCACCTTCTCCCTCACAGCCACCGCCTCCCCACTCCTCGCCCAGCGCAACGACACCCCCGCCCAAGCCGCCCAGAACCAGTGCGGTAACACCGCCACAGCCAAATGCTGCAACAAAACCGCCAAGGACGTCCTAGGCCTCATCCCCATCCCTCTCGGCATTGACTGCACTGCCCTCAACGGTAAGCTCAACCTCCCCCATTCTGTCTCGTCGTTGTCGTTGTCGTCGCGGAACCATCAGCTGACAAACCCTGGGTAGTCCTTGCCATTGGACCTCTGAGCGACCAATGCAGCGCGACGCAAGTCGTGGCCTGCTGCTCTGGCGGCAGCCAGTCGGGCCTCATCAATGTTGGGCAGGTTTGCTCGCCGATTACTGTCTAAGCACATCACGCCGTTGGATTGTACGGGGGGATACTCGTAAGGAAGTAGTGTGAATAGCTATGGGGGCTGGACGCGGATCGGCTTTTGCTACACTGCTCTACCGCAATCAATATCTAAAAAGCATCAATTTCTTCTCTACATCCGCCATCCTTCTCCCATCTTGGCTTGTTTCAAGCGCATCTATAGTCTTTTATGTGTCCCAGTCAGCGGACCGAACCGCTGAGCCTGGAGTGGTCTTAGCGACCGTTAATACGCGGTATCCGACGTCCTCACCTTGACGATGCTGGAAATATCAACCCCCGCCTCCCTCGTCTCCCACCCCCGCCTTGTATCCCAACCATTCCCCTGCCCCCCTTGTCTCCCCACCCCCGTCCATTCCCCTTTCCCAACACCTCAAACCCCAGCCTTCGCCCAAATGCCCATCCACCCCAAAAACAGCCATATTCCCCCGCCCCCCCCTCGCGACCTCTCAACCTTAGTACAACGCGAAAGTACCTGCCTGCACCCCCAACCACAACCCTCTACGCCACCTCAACCCGCCAAGCTTCCCCCTTCTTCCAAACCCCTCCCACGATGCCCCACAAATTCAAAGACACATCCCTAGTCAATACTACTCTAAGGCTTTGAAGACCCTAGACGGCAGATGCTGCAGCGCTGGAGGGTGAGGCTCTAGAGAGGGGTGGGGAGGTGTTGTCGATGTCTGAAAGGAATCTCTGGGCTGAGCCGTAGGCCTCCGTCCAAGCTGACTCAGTTGCGCCGTCGAGTCGCGAGAATGGCTTTCCTGGTCTTAGGGGTTCTTTGCGTTGGGTGCAGCGACCGGGATGTATGGGTTGGGCGTGTGTTATGGGCTGGGCGTGTGTTATGGGCGTTTGAGGTGTGAGTGGTCTGTGGGCGGGAGGTTGGGCTTGGGTTGTGGTTGTTGCTGAGGTAGGGGAGATTGTGTTTCTTGGGTAGGGGTGCTGTATGTCGCTGCTCTGGGGGGGGGGGGAGTGTGGGATTGGGTATGGAATTCATGGGAGATTGTTGTGGAATGGGGGTTTTGAGGGTCTAAGGTGATGGTGGTTATGTGTAGCTGAGGTGCGCGATGATGGGGGTAGATGGTAAGAAGATATGATTGGGATTATGATCGTGTTGTGGAATAGTAGAAACGCGGTGTTTTTAGGATATCAGCGGGACGGAAAGAGGCTGGCAATGGTGGAGATATGTGAATCAATTAGCAGGCATACGCTGGCGGACAAAAGTGATCTAGCCGGAATTCCGACTGGATGAGATAAATCTGAATAATATGGCAATGCATGCAAGAACCGTAAACGACAGATCCAAAGTACCTATCCATGCTCCTACCAGCCCCATCCACCTTTTTCCAACTACGCCGGCTGCTGCGCTGAAACGGAAAGCAACCGTTGTTCGGGTTGTTCCAATCGATCTAGTTGCTGCTGTCGCTTCCGTCGTCGCTTCCGAGTTCGGTCACACAGCTGCTCTCGATACCCCAGAAATGCTCGCCGATCCGTCCGGGCTGGTACTTTCCAGTTTCAGCGTCAACCTGCTTGGAGAACAAGGAGCAGTAGGTGCCTTGAGCAACGCCGTCACGCTTGATCATGTATGAGTTGAAGGACTTGCACTGTGGGTTGTCCTTGCCCTTCCCGTGGTTCTTGTTGTATTCGTTGGTGGCCTTTGCGTAGTCGGCGCAGACGTTGCTGCACTAGATCAGCGATGCCAGCTTCGAATTGAAGGGTGACAACTTACACATCGAAAGGACCAGGGAAGAATTTGGTGCCCATGCAAGATCCTTCGTTGTTTACTGCACCGCTGGGGCAGACTACGGGCTTCTTGCAGCCAGGTGGGGTGGCTGGGGTAGTGGTGTTGGTCTTCTCATAGCCGTCTGATCCAGCAATGACAACATGGAACTGGCCTCGGTAGCCTCCGTAGTTGTTGGCAGCGGCACCCTCGACACCAGAGCCCCAGAGCGTGCACTTGTAGTTGGAGATACTTGCAGGCATTGGGCAGTTGTCGGAGGGGTTCAGAGACGGGTCACGCTCGACGAACAGGTTGAAGCCGGTGCAGAGAGTGGTGTTGTCGCACCATTGGGAACAGCCGAGCGGGTCGTAGCTGTGGAGAGTGACGAGCCCCAGGTAGGAGTTTGCACTGACACTGGCATTCTTGTTCTTGAAGGTTGAGGCGTAACCAGAAGGCGTCTTCGCCTTGGTGGCATCATCCGACCAGACCTCATATGCCTCAAATGCCTCAACAGTGTCGGGCGTAGGCACTGGTCCGTAACCTGGCAGTTCAATCAGCTCATGTCTTTAAACTCCCGGGAAACCACACGCACCGTCAGGCTGCTTAGCACAAGGATCTTCTGGGTTGATGAAGCCACAATAAGTACCGGCTTCAGGGGTAGTCGGGCAAGAGGAGGTTGAACTGGTTGTTGCAGTCCCGGTACTCGAAGAAACCCCTCGCTTTGCGACTCCTGTTGCAACCGCAGTGACAGCAGCTGAAACCGAAGAAGACTGACTGGCCGAGTTGATGGTGTTGACGTCGCTCACGGCTGTGAGAGGAGGGGATGTAGCGGTAGGAGAAGGGGCGGTCTGAATCATGTTGAAGTCGAACAGCTGTGGGGATGGGCTGGTAGATGCAAGGCCGACAAGAGCGGCGAGAACGAAAGAGTAACGCATCTTAGCGACTGTGGATACTGATGATTGTGAAAGACGACGGTATAAACGAGAGACAGGAGTGAATGATAGTGCTGGATGATGCCTGAGAAATAGACGGAAGGGAACCCGTTCTTATAGAGAATTAAACTGAAGTAGGAGCATGATTACCATCGAAGCCAGAACATGAGTGAACGATGGCTTCTGCATACATCGAGACCAGCTTTTGGAGCCATCAAGCCTCCATCGGATGCCTCGACCGACGGCGTGCAGTTAGAAGAGCCGCATTCGGGTGTGGCTACTAAGGCTCGGATCAACGAGAGTACCCCACAACAATATCTTAGTCAGGCATTGCGGACGGCTCTTCCCAAATCTAGATGATACATGTTGCATGAATGGACCTAAGGAGCAGATGCAAAGTGTAATCTTGGGCGACGACAACGAGCCAGAGTATTAATGACACACAGGCTCCAACTTGTACCTTAGCGTCGACGCGTTTTTGGCGAAGCTGTTGAGCCACGAGCTGCTACTTCTACAAAGTACATCTAGATCGCCTCAAGCTTTTGGTGCATTGCTTGAAGGTTCTGACGCTGGCCGATTTGGGACGCCCGATTGCCCACCATCCCCTTTCCGGCTGCCGCTAATGCAGGTTCCTGCTATCTAGGGAAATTAAGCGCAATGCGTCGGGATAAAAACACACGACCGCGGTAACGTCAACATTTCGGACAACCTCGGCCAGCCTGTAGAATACGCCTTCACCAACGATGGAATACGAAGTGTCGGGCGGCCCTGAAAGACGGTGAGCCACGCAGTATGGAGTCGAATGCAGAGGTCACGAATGGCACCAAGTCACCCGATCACTCCATCTCTGCTAGCCTCATCGCTGATCCTCCAGTTGATGCCCCACGTCAAGCTACGCGACCCACGGAGGACCAGAGTGCAGACAAATCCCAAATACCTCTAGCATTGCCCACAACCTACGCCAAACGCCTCCTTCCCGATTCTCTATCCTCTACAAACCCTCATGGCCTCATCACTGGCGAGCCCCGTACACCTGCTCAGCAAGAAGCATTCGAATCACGCAAAGCGGAGATACTACGCACGATGAGCGATCAGCAGATTGAGGAACGGTATCAGGAGACCGTGAAGAAGGTGGAGGCCACAATGAGGGAGATTGAAGAGGGAAATGAGAAAGTTGATAGAGAAGTGGAGGCAGCCCAGAAGACGAGAGAGACGGAGAGGAAGGCCTGGGCGAACTTGAAAAAGGCGGGAGCGGAAGGATGAAGGGTAAACGGGACTTGAGAGGTTGCATTGAGTATCTTCGCATGTGCGAGCATGGCTTCAAGGTTGCGGCATAAGGCAAAAGCTTTTGCTATAGCTATGATCAAGTTCTGGGTGCAACAACTGTGTTATGGACACCTTAAGGTACTTCTATCTGGAGTTCTCGAATCCGTCCTGACAGTTTCGGATCCAACCTTTCAAGGCCACCTTTGTCACGTCGTCTTTTACGAGTCTGCGCTGGCCGATTGCTATGGAGTCCGATGGAACGACCTCCGATGCAGAGCGTTCATCAAGCTGGTTTGATATGCAATAGGCTAGGTCGTACATCCGCTTCCTGGATACTGCGCTCGCTCCTCTAGGATCATCTTGCTTTCGACCTTGAAGCACTCCATTGATGAGAGTCTCCTGAACGCTGGGTGTCCATACGGCCGATATGTTCGAACTTTTCAGTTGGCCTTTCGGTGAGAAAAGGCGGTGCCGGGAGAAGTCGAAATTCACTACCGTCGTGCGCACGTCGAAGGGCCGGCAGTTGAAACCTCCGGGCCATATTTTCCCTACAACAGGCTTCATGCGGCCTTCGGTTCCAAATGCTCGACTGAAGCTGGTTTCGAGATACTGAGACTGGGGAAGGATCACCGTCTCCAGATAGGCACGTTCGGGGTTAATCAGAGTGATTGTGTCCGAATTGAGAAGTGAAGTACACTGCTTGAGAGCGAGCTTGTCTGAACATGACTTCGAAAGCGTAGTCAGGCTATCACCTCGAGCTATCCGGCTCAGCATGAGCTGTGGCTTCGACGCATGAGAAGACTGACCTGGTTTTCGGCGCACGATGCCAAGCTCCGAGAAATTTTCACGACCTCTGAGCTCCATAGTCGCTGCCTCGGCCCTTTCGCAACTGGGTATCGGCCATGGAGTGGCATCCTCCTGAGCTTTCATGACAAGTTCCATACTGGAATCACCACACGGTGCCTCTGAGCAATACATGTGGATCTTGACATCTTCACGTACCGAGAAGGGCTGAGGAAAGTCGTCCCCTCGACAGGTTACTGTACGTTGAAGGACGGTTGAGCTTTCCCTCCGACTCTCAAGTAGGGACAAGCATTCCTGGAGCAAAAAGTGGTTGAAAGCACGGAGGGCGAGAACTTCTGCGTGCCAGTCGTGGAGGACACATCCTCGAGTTCCTGGCACTTTTACTCTTGGCAAACACTTCAGGCCTGTCCTGTTACGTTCAGCAAAAATCTTGTCGTTGCAGAGTGTGAGTGTCATTGAAATACCCTAGAGCTACACACTCAAGGTCAAGATCCGAGCCTCTAGAGACCACAATCCCACTGAGAGGTACCCAATGACGGACCTCTCCCACCTGCACCGCAGGCTTGCTTTTCGCTGGTAGAGCATCAAATCTCTTGATGACCGCATTGGCTACCGCATCTTCAAATCTTCTAACACTATTTGACATCAGCCTCAAACAGTTGCGCATATAATACCATTCATGTCCCTTTACAATCAGCAGACAAGTCCTCGCTAGCTTGTCTGCTGCTCGGTGCTGTGACGCTAGTACATCGTGAGAGGAGAGAGGAAAGAGCGGAACAACCTCGGCAATCCAAAGACACTAGTGCCGGCTTCATTCCGCTTTTCACAGGTAAATTCACATGCCATTGAATCTTCTTTCCATCATGGATACCAAGTAATCTTTAATATGAAATAGTTCCTGCCTCATGAAATTCCAGGTTACGACGGGTGAGGCCAATTAGCACGAGATGCAGACAGCTTTCAGTAAGTGGGACACTAGCAACCCAATTCACGCCAACGGCAGCAAATTATATAAATGCATTAACATGGTTGCTGATCAACGTAATAGTCTCAAAGAACAGACGGGTATCTGTTGCCGAATCATCGCGAGATACAACGCTTGCTGACCCCTTTTAAGCCGCGGTTCGATTTGCAACTCAAGGTCCGTTTTTGGCTGGCCAGATGTATTCAGTAACTGGATATCGGACAGGTCATCGATCTGAACAACGTGCCCCTGGTCTCTGGGACTTGCTACGTCAAATGGCATCTCCCATCCTCCACCGCCGCCGAGCATCGCGGCCGAACTTCCAAGTCCACAATCAGAGAGCACAAGGTGATATGGGAATACGAGAAGGTCTTGTCTGTACGGCTGACCATTGACCGTAACAATATACTGCAAGAGACGGAGATACATTTCGAAGTGCTGCAAGAATACTCCTCTGGGGCTCGAGGAGAGCGGATCATACTGGGAAACATTAAATTGAACCTGGCGGAGTTCGTCGACGGCACCGACGATGGCAAGGACGGAGTCACGAGGAGGTACTTGATGCAGGAGAGCAAGATAAATAGCACACTGAAGGTCTGAAATGAAGTGCGAGCTCGGGGGGTCCATCTCTAATCTGTTGTAGGTAGGCATAAAGATGAAGCAAACCGAAGGCGACACCAACTTCATAGCGTGAGTCTCTAGATGACGGTATACACTTATGAGACTGATTCTGTCAGACCTCCGTTGAAGAATGCCCCTGTGTTCGGCGGTATAGCTGGCATCTTGACTGCCGAGCAGGGCGACCCGGACGACTCAGGTCACATACCCTCGATGTCCCACAAAACCAGAGAAACCGGCAAGCTCCAGGATATGTACCGTCGGACTCTTGCGGCATCATGGGCTGCGCAAGCTGGCGAGCTACCAGCAGACCAATGCATCGAAGACATCTTTGCTGGAGGTGACGGATGGGGTCGACAAGGGCAGGGTGACCAAACACCAAGCCTTAGACCTAGCGATGACAGCACCGAGGACCGCGATAGCGAGGGAGACAAAAATACGGTGAGAAGGGCAGATAACAGACCGGGCGAGTACGGGGTCCGTCTGGGCACGAAGCCACGACAGACTCCGAGCAACAGCAGAGATCACGGGAATCTGGGTACCAATGGCATCAGTGGGCGCTCGAGCATCCATCAGCAAGTACAGTCAGGTGGTTCCCAGTCGAAGGGGAACGGCTCTAAACGTCCTCACGATATAGATGAGTTCACTGCTCGAGAAGACCTTAGGAGCTGGGAAATCTCATCAAGCGGCTGGAATTGAAGTATGCTGGTGTTGGTAAGACCTGGAGATCCAGCAACATGCACCTAATCTTCACTAACGGCGCTCCCCTCACAGCAGATCTGACAAGATTAACGACTTGTGGCGCCGATAGAGGTGACCTCTCAATATGGTTTCAGTTGGATTAGTTTTATGCTTGTTTCCCCCGTGATATGGAAGACGGCCCAATGCTCCGCTTGAAAACCGTTCCTGTCAGTGAGCACCTCCAAGACGCCAGCGCTCGAGTAGTCACCGTCGCTGAGGTCGGTTCCATACGGCCTTTCCGCATCCCTCCTTGGTTGCGGAATCGTCGACAGCAAAATCGAGGTATCAACTAGGTGGGCGAAGGTCTTCCCAAGGGCAGGCTTGCCAACGATGGAAGCAAAAATTGATACATTCTCTTCTGGTCGGCGGCGGTACTGGAGGTTACTGGACGTTTGAACACCAACCATGGAATTGGTAAGAAGCGTGCAAACCCGGTGCCTGGCCGTCAGATGACGCAAAGACCGCATTAAACCCGAGAGCAATGCCTGACCTTTGAATAGTTAGTAAGATCTATCTTCCTGGGCTCATCATGTTGCTTCAGTAGCTAATGTCTGGTAGAATAGGACGTGTATCACCTTGCACTTGGCCCTTCGCTATGACCGGTCCAACGACGCTCGTCATGGTATCAATGACTATCATCCTAATTTGAACTCCATGCGTACTCCTTCGCCTCATTGAGTCATGTTTCGCCCCACGAGCACTTGAGTCGTCTGTGCTCTCAGGATCTTCATCGTCCATGTCGTCCTCGCTATCAGCTATGTATGTTCTCTGTCCGCTTGATCCATCCTTAACGAGGCTCCCAACCTCCTGTGTCGCGCTCTCGAAAATGTCTCCAATCTCACCAACGGCTTCAATGAGTCCCGCCAGATCAAAGACCCTCATGACCTTCACCCGGCCAAGCAATGTTGTGGCTTGCTTCAAAAAGTCTTCCTTTTTCAAACCCGAAGTCAGTCTCTGCCTTTCGTACATGTACCCTGACTGCTGATATCCACCCTGAGGGAGCCTTTGGCTAAGTCGGTTGGCAAGAATGTCCCGTAGGTATTGAGGTGAAAAGGACCCCTTCGTATCAATAATAGCTACATCACTCTCATCCTCTCTGAGCAGTTGACTGGCAACGGCGTGGAAGGTGAACTACATTCTAGGTCAGATCGTGGTTCTCACAATCACCTTCAAATCTTCCGATAATCCAGGATTTTCATCACGGAACAGATGATCGATGCTTCGTAGTCTCTACCGTCTAGGGTCTCGCTCAATCAATTCGGCGTAGCTCATGTTTCATGTCACCTACTGTTGTCTTCCCCGTGCCACCAGTCCCAGTTATCGAAGTGATCTCCCCGTATCTGAAGCCACCGCCAAGAGCAGTCTCGTCGATCCCAGGACAGCCCGAGCTTGCAGGTGGTGGAATATTCTTTCTTTGTGCTTTTGCCGTTGTGTATAGAGTAGAGCCTAAGAGTCCTGGAGCTGCTTCGTGGGCGGCTGGCATCGCATGTTGCGAGAGCTAATTAGGAGATTGGGCCGTTGCTTGCCATTATAAACCATGATTACATTTCAGGCTCTTGTTCATAGAAGAACGACGTCGCGATGGATGAGGCAATATATCAAGCTCTTGTAAAGTAGCAAGGTTAATTGCTTGCGGAAGCTTTCCGCTTCTAGAATTTTCTCAATTGCCGAGGTATCTCGAAGCCTGCATGAAATAATCTGTAAATTTTTCAATAACGCGACCTATGTACATATGTTTAAGCCTTTCCATCTATCTGAGAGTATCTCAATATGCCTGCGATGCCAGTATCGGCTCACCATGAGACGGCGACGCGTCCGAGACAACCCATCCAACATCGGCGCCATCGGGCAGTCCAGGAGATTCAGCCACCGCGAGAGACAGTTGCAGGATCAGGTCCAATACGATAATGTGAGCCTAGATGTGGGTGATGCCGGCTCTGCGTCTCGTCTGGAAACGACGCATGTCAAGCATAGGTCAGATATATTACATTTTCATAAATACAGGGGGTATTATAAAAAGGACGCCGTTCCCACCGCCTCCGTGCCATACCAGGAAACCTCCCATCTCGATTATAGGCCAGACTTGAGATATGGGCAAAGACATGTGAAGCTATATAGGAAGGATGCCCTGGGAGTGGACTCTTTAGGACGGCCTGCGGAGGTCCTAGTTCTTACTACGCCCCAGAAGGAGTCTCATAACATCCTTCATGTCAAAAAGCCAGACGAGCGTGTCAAGGAGGAGGCTCCTGGTAGTGCAGATGAGATGATGGGAAATTTGAAGGCTGAGCAGGGCATACCTAGCGAGCGTGGTATTGCGGCAAATCTAGAAGAGTTGAGGGATACGTGGATTTCACAACGAAAACGCGATGGAGGACCTCTCAGCCCAGGTGAACAGGAAGACCTGGTGGAAAGACTTGACGCCGGGTTCACCGTGAAACAGCTGGTAGGATATTACACGCAGGCGGGTTCGAGAACAGCGGTTGGTCCTACTGATTTAGATCTACCTTATTCTACTGGTACCTATACTCGCTCTACCTGGCATGCGGGGAGTACGCCTTTTCCCGGGGATGCCTCTGTGAGGCTTAAGGCTTGCAAGTCAGTGCTCGATGGCTCCGAAGATACTGAGGTAGGGGTTGATGGTGATGGTGCAAGATTATATATTCCAACAGTGAAGCTCCACACACCCAAGCGAGCCGTGATTGAAAGAATACTGTGGGAATGCTGGCATCTCAAATCTGCTAGGGACGAAGAAGCTTCGGGCGAGTTGGACATCTGGATAGGGTCCGAGCACAACCAATTACTTCTAAACCATAGTAGGCCAACCCTCTACAACTATTGCTAAAGTTCGTTTCATTGACTCGATCCCAGATCGAGACATTCTTCGACGACTTTCGGAACGATACGGTGCGAAAATAGATACATCTCGGTCTCAAAACATCATTCGAATCACGGCTGACCGCGGGGTCTGTGGGGATATCTTTGGTTTCGTTGTGTACTTGCTTCACAGGATAGAATGTGAAGAAGTTGACCTGCGCTCTGCTCCAGGAACAGCCGGTAAAACGAGTGACAGGCTGGAGGCAATGCAAGACACTACGTATCTCGAAGAGCTCCAGCAACTTACAAACACGATCATCAGGCCCGTGTCCTCTGGAGCAGGAAAACAGTCTCCGAATAATAAGGTGCCTTTGCTCTCATTTATTCACGATGGCAAAGGGCTGACTATCGATAAGGCAATTATATACTTTCTGGGTCCATCGAAGGACGACTTTATTGACGCCCAGAGGCTTCTCCTACAAAGCACCCAAGTCACCGGCCCCCGTATCTCAAGTGTACATTGGGGTGGTCGATCTCGTGATCTATCGGCTGTACCCAGTCCGGTCGACGTAGGTAGTGGATTACCCATAGCCGAAAGAACGCGGCAGTGGTCCCGATGGGTACTGCCTCAAGTCAAAAAGTCTATACCCGTTGGCTGGCATTATGTTTCGAACGAGAAACCTCGGAAGATCCTTCCCGAGATAGCGAATAAAGCCTACCAAAGCCAGATGATTCAGGAATCACCATCAGCCAACGTGTCTGACGACACTTTGCGCTGCTGGCCCAGTCTCACGGCTCAAAGCCTCTCGCTTAGTTTTGGAAAAGTCGTTTACCCTACAAAAGCTGTGAAGAGACTTAAAGTTGCTGCCCGGGGCCCGGCGAGCGAGAGGCTTTCTTCGGCTTTCACCAAGAATCTGAACTCTCCACGGCAATTTGTAACCACCAACCTTGGTTTGCAGCCTCCCCGCATCGGCCTTGACGGTGGCAAACTGCAAGACTCAGCGGAGTTGCGCATACTTATGACTCCAACTCCTGTTGCTCTGCAAGAGGCAGCCGCAGAACCGATCCCCGATCTGGAGATAGGCCTCTTCATCAACCAATCCACAAGAACAATGACGCTACGGAGAGTCCGTCTGCTGTTCGAGACTCGACAATCTGACCTCGTCATGCCGGACCTACCAGCAGATCTAAGGTTTGCCACCAAACTGTATGCAAGTGCGAATATCTCTACAGGGTCCCTTCCTCCAATAGACGATTTCTTAGAACGGAGCAATCTCAATATATGGGGCACCGACCGCTTGAAGACACCGCCAAACCTTACCCTAGCGATTCCCCAGTATGCGATTCGAAACTCGCTTTGCGGTAATCCAGAGGATGTCAATGCTGATGCCCAGGTCATTGGACCAACCTCCCCGTTATATGTCGATTATACATTTGCAGCTCTTGAGCATAGGTGCAATCTCTCTGAGCGTCGGGGTGATTTTAAGATTGAGTATTATGTGATCGAGGCCGGTCGCACAGGGGGCCGAAAAGAAGGTCTTCGTCTTACTGGTCACCCAATAGCTGTTCAAGATCCGGGCACAGCACTGAGTAAAATCGCGAACGGTCTCATTGCGAACTCGGTATCGACACGTATCCGTGAACGCTTCAGCGATATTGACACAGAGGTAGCACTTGACTTAAAGCCGGATACACTGCGTGTTGCAGGGCTTGGGTGATTTTGCTGGCATGCTTTGCAGGTTCTGCCTAAATGAGCTCTTGCTCATTACATCCTTCCGACATGGTTCCTGTGACTGGCTCGCTGGAGTTGGCAGCCCCAAGAAAAAATCCTGGCATACTGATTTACTATATGATCGCTTCTCAAGGCTTCCTCCATGGCTCATGCGATGATCTTCTACAAGGTTTGCAGAGCCACGAGGCCTGCAGGTTGTTGCTGTGACTCCAGTTGCAGGGTATATTTCTCAATGTCTGACAGGTCTTTCTACAACTAAACTGGTTAATCCAGAGACACCACGGAGACCTCAAAAGTGTCTCTAGGCAATGTAGCAAAGAGAGTTCTTTGTCTGACTATGAGTGTTGTCCTCCTGAACCTCATGTCACTCGCCACAAGCAAGTCATGAAACATCTGGAAGCCATATCACTCAAGCTTCCGTATTGGGGCTCTGAAACAAGTATAAAAAGTCTACGACTCATAACCTCAATTTAACTTATACACTTTTTCTTAGCAGAGACGACCCTACTTCTTCACAAGACCAGAGCCACAATGGCAGAGCAGCAAGAGCCTAGAAGTCCCTCCCAAGCTATATCATTACGCTTAACATCGCCCACCAAGCCCGCCACAGGCTATCTCCTGCGGTCGATCACGATCGGAAAGAAAAGCCTAAGCACCAAGATGCACACCAAGACAATCAAGAAAAAACAACCCAACGGCACCAAGGCGTTCATCGAAGTCGAAACCGACAAGCCAGAGATCCCTCTCTACATCGTCTTCGATCGCCAAAAGAAAGAGTTCAACATCGTTGACGAGAACGACGTTCTCCAGCCTCCAGGCAACCATCTCGCGATCCCGACAGCGGGCTTGCGGTGGGCGGTGCATTCAACCTGGAGTCCTAGGGTTGCTCTGATTCCTAGCGACGGCAGCAGCTATATTACTGTCGAGCTTGACGATATCAAGACGGCAGAAGCGTTTGCGCAAGAGATAGGGGTTGAGACGGAGGTTGAGCTTGATTTGACGTCCAAGTAGGTTGAGTGGGGGAAGCGGTGTTGTTGATGCTGACGGGTTTTCAGGGGCACAGTCGATGAGATCTTTGAGCGGAATGGTATGCTTCCAAGATAACGTTTTGGAGGGATACGGCCAGCTAGTACCACAGAGACTAGTTAGAATCTCATGTGTTGTTGACGATGGTATCAGTATGCTTCTATATTTGTGTATACATGTATGTCTGTATTATAGAGCGTTAGCAACTTTTCTATACATCGTGTAACGATTGATTGAAAGCTGTTGATAGGCAATACAGGGATTGCTCGTCGACACCTGTCACATATGAAAAATAGCACTCGACTTCTGCAGCACATTTGATACCTGTCCTCGTCGTTGTTAACGGACTCAAACCTGCAATCTACGCACTAAAGTGTTCATTGAAGGACTTCCATTTAGCTCTATCAGAACTTCGAACAACGCCTGTCCTATCTCCGAGCTTTTCATTCAATGTGGCACAAAAACCGTGGCGGAGGACGCACAACAGTGCTTTTGGGCTTTAAATTCCAACAATACTCGATATAAGCTCGTCGATAACAAGGGTCGCCCCATTATACGATGGCAGAAGATATCCTTCAACGTCACAATCATATGTGGAGTTCTTTCCAAAGATGAACGTTTGCTAATATATTGTAATAGATTCGAGGCATCAATTTGCAACCGAATACGTACCTTCAAAGCTACAAATAAGTTCCGAAAAAGTCTAAAACATTATACTGATTGTGTCTGCAAGCAAACGAATAAGTACGTCTTCTGCCCTTGCATATTATCGTACGAGACTGCTAACGAAGTACAGGTTGAAGATAAACGAACTCTAGGAACTTCATTCTAAGCTTTGAAATACTAGCGACCAAGAAGCTGTTTCTCTAGAGCTACCTTGCCAAGATAGGTCACGAGAATCATAATGTGGTAGGTTAGCATTTGTACATGCATTATGCAATTGAAATCTAGAATTAGGTAACAATTGATCCAGTTGCATTACATACTTTTTTTCTTATAGAAATGTGCCTTAAAAGGCTGTCTAGTTCATTTTCCAATAATTCTAGGGGTTACAGAAAGATAAATGCACGTTTTGCCGTAACTTTCCGGAAATTACAGAAAGACGGTTGAACGTCTTACCCAGATAGCTAGCTTAGCAGATAGTTACTCCTGGAGCGCAAATTGACGTATCCACTTCACTTCACTTCACTTCACTTCACTTCACTTCACTTCACTTCACTTCACTTCACTTCACTTTACTTAGCTCCTTTGCTTTCCATTTTTCATATAGGCCGGAACATAGTTTTCCGTCAGTAGTCTTCACTGAAGTGAGCTGCAAAAGCCACCACCAAATCTAGTGCTAATAACTAGTTTCCGCTGATCGAATTAATAATCATCAGGAATTATGGCAAAGTTCCAACCCCGAAGCATTCGCGACGCGATCAACGATCTCGAGCGATTCTTGATACTTAGAGACAACCTTATCGCCACTAAAGTCCAGGCTATTACGCCCGTCATCCAGCGCAAGATCGCGACCCTCCCTGGCTGCTCCCTAGCCAAATGGCTCGAGTCAGAAATCGAGACGTTGGAAGCTTTAACACAACTCAGGATGAGATTAGGGAGGTTGCGCAGCTCCAATTGTAACAGTGATACAATTGACGGATTACCAGATTGGGTTGTAGTTGAAAAGCAAGAACACGACTTGCCCAAAGAGACAATTCGTCAATTGTATTACTGTTACAAAATTTGAAACAATAATTCAATTCAAAGTAATTCAATTGACAATTGCTTTAATTGTTTATAACATTTAAACGCAATACTTTTATATCAAAAGCGACTCGATTTTGACAATTTTTGCATCAATAGAAAGCTTATAGCGAGCTCTATAAATAGTGCGATTATCTTAACAACTTGTACGATAACACATTGCGTAAACACAATATATAGGCAAAAATAGCAAATTATTAAGTTTTGATATTCAAAATGTTGGATGCGACTTAATTCTTCTCAAATTGCCTAATTGAGACAACTTGATACAAGATAAAATTACTCCGACGCTTAATGTAAAGTACGTTACAGCCCTACGACTAGCCCTCGCAAAACCAATTGTATTACTGTTACAATTGGAGCTGCGCAACCTCCCTACTCTAAGCGCCCTTTTGATTCCACCTCCCAACACTTCTCTAGGCTTTTCCAAGATGACGAAGATCATAGACCCTAACGCGGTGCCCACTCTGCAAGACGCAGTTCAAGAGATTCTAGCACTGTGCAACAATTCTGGAGCTCTCCGAGCTACGGAACCGAACGATTGGAATGTTATGATCTATCGTAAGCAAAAGCTTTTGCCACGCATCCAAGCATACAACAATACCTCGGACCACGAGTACTTGGCAGCGTTGATCAAGCTAAGGGATGATCTCGCCGATCAGACTCCAATGGCTGTCGGGTGGGTTACAAGCATGATCATGGATCAGGTAGCAGCCATGGATCGCAAAGCTGCCGATCTCGAAGTGAATATTATCACCCAGTGTACTCCCGTTTGCTTACATTGCTCTTTAGCGCCTTCTACGTCTGACCGATTCGTCGAATCCCTTAGCCTTGCACTCCGTTGGCCTCCGCGACGTTTACCTAGACATCAACGGTAATAATGTCAAGCGTCTTTATCTTATTTTGGACTCCATGACCGGGCAATACCAAGTCGTCGATAGCAAGGGACTCTCAAGGCCCTACTGGTCTAGGCTCGCCACCTCTCCCAAGGACATTAGAATCGTTGTCTTTGCGGGCCAGCGGATTATTATTGACCCTGGCTTTATTCCTGGCATCTACGATAAAGCTTTCTTTGTGAAGATGCTCTCACCAGCAGCGGCTGAAGCATTTTTACAACAGCTGGGCGAGACATTTGGCCTGATGATTGTGCCCAAGAGCTCGTTAGTCTTCTCTCACACTTTGATGGGCTATCTGACTAGCGCTTCTAGGCAGCGAATGGACGGGTGGTGGGCTACCTATGGGCCAAAGTAGATGAAGGATATCAAGGCTAGGATGGGGCGCTAGAATCTCTGGACAGAGAGGAGCGGCCAGGAAATAGCAATATATGCTCTTCCGGTCTGATAGCAAATACCGAAGAAAACATCCATTCGAAGTTGCTTGTCTGAAATGGCAAACCACGGAGTGAGACGGGGCATTGACCCTTATTATTTGTCAGTGATGAAACCTCGACAATGCACCTTCTTTACTATCTCGCTTCTGATATCTGGTAGCGAGGCTCGCCCCGAAAAGCAGAACACAAAGGAATGCTTGTTTCTTTAGATGCTTTCGAGGCGCTCTAACAAGATCGAAATTGCGCTGGCCTTTACGTCTGAGTTCCACTTTCCGACTGCCGTACACTCGAATCTGTTCGAAATTACCTTTCTCGTCTCCCTTCTCACTCGTGCAATAATTCCCAGATCGATCATATGACCGTTGTTGAGACGTTTGATTTGGATGGATATTGGCTTCATCGCTAAGTATTGTCAGGTGACCGCGCTAAGGGCTATGGCGGCCAGCAGGTACACGAGTAAGCCGATAGTACAAGTTGACGCCAGGTAACGGGGTATCAGTCTACTTAGAATCCTAAATTGGATTTTAGGCCTTCTCAATCATCGAGAGAGCCAAGGATCTGACGCTAGAAACATGGATTACGAAGAAGCGCGGCAGCAGTCACCGACTCGGTGGATAAAGGGTCATCAATCAATTCATCACTGCCAAACAGTAAGCGTACTTGAAGTTAAAATGTTCTATATAGAGTCTGAGCTTCCAAGGACCATCTGACCTTCGTCCACCGGCTCAAAGAACGCTATCGCGATATTGCCACTTGGCCTACGATGGTCTCATGTTTTATGAGCTTCTACTCATTGCCACCTGCTACTCAACACTTCTTGGGAAAGTTGCTGCCGCGCGATTTCTGCCAACTAGCTGCTATGTGAGCCATTGCGAATATCTACAGCTGGCAGGTTCGCTTGCAGATGCTCGCTTGACATCAGACGCTCTGATTCAATGCTATGAAAACTGATGCAAGCGAACATGAGATTTAGAATAGTGCATAGATCTCCGATTTACAGCAGTGTGGCAAATTCAAGCTCGAGACAAAGTCGAATTTTGCTAGCGAGTAGCGTGCCATTTTGCGTAGCTGGGCTGCCAATATCGATGCTTGTGAATAGGTCAAGCTCTAAGTAGGAGCTCGCGAGCCCCTGACTAGTAGCTGATCTCCCTAAGGGATGTTCTGGTCTAGCCATGCTCTTGGCGACATTGGCGTGTGTGCGCTGCTCATCTGATTGTAATACTCTTCTAAAGCGTTGCCCTTCGAGCTGGCTTGTAAGGCGATAAGTCAGCAAAAGCGTACATACACGAAATACAGGAGCGATATACAAGGATGTTTCAGCTGTAGCGTAGCTGCTCCACCCCGCCTCCGTATCCTCATCCCCGGCCCCTCGACTCTTTCGAACTGCAGCGGATAGAAATAGACCAGATCCCTCTTGACCGTGTGACACAGACCGGCGCAATCCATCTCATTTCCAGCAGCAAATTCATGGACTTTCGCAAGGCGTATCTCTCGCGCTCTTGCGGCTCGGCGGCGGTGTTTCGCTTCTTGGATTGGGGTACCGTGACGGTAGGTGAGGCCTGGGAGGGTTGGGTAAGGGGATATGGGTGCGTTGGAGGGACGCCGGGGGAAGATGGGGGGGGCCTGGGGATGGGGTTAGCTTGTGGGTTGGGGATGGTTTTGGGGTGGGGGAAGGACGTGAGTAGTTGGGATCGAGGTGAAACCATAATTTCAAGATGTCAGCGAGTAGGGATCCTTACTTGTGCGTCTGCTATCATGGGATTGGAGGGGGAGTGAGGATGAAGAGCAGTAGCTTGCAAGCTAGAAAGTGGAAGTGTGGGAGACATGGGTCTCCTCACCGTACTGGATCAAGTGGGAGAGAGTCAGTGCATCATCCTGACAACTACTATTGAGGAAGCCAATGGTTGCATGGACCTTGGACTAAGGTTACGTGCGGTCACGTGGGAGGCAACGCGGCAGAGAAGACTGAGCGCCGCTAAATGTAGCACAACCTCTATCCTGACGACCTGGAGATGACGCAAAGTTCCCTCAGTAAATTAGTTATGGTTCGATCGACAGCTAGGTGCTTTCCTCTCTTCTGCTAGTAAAATATCGCTAGCCTTGTGACTTCCTTGGAATACCTACATTTATCATCTATTCATCTCCAGACAAAGGCAATCTTCCGTTTCCACTCCCTCTCTCTCGCTATCTTCAGCCATAGCCCAAAATTCAAGAATGCTCTTGAACCAGAAGCAGCAGAGCAAAAAAGTAGATTGGGTACACACACAGCCATCACGGCCGTGACGGAGCTGCCTCAATACCAGGGAGCCTCTGTCACAAGTATGTAAATAACGGCACGTCTCTTTTGCTATCAAGACTCGTGGCCCCTGTCTCTCAAATTCCTGTTAACATGTAGTCAATACGGTCCATCTTCGACAGTCAATCAGCTGGTGTAAGATTCGCTCACAACGCCTGAAAAGACATCTCAACGACTTTACGTTGGGCTGGGCGACCAATGAAGACCCATGGTTGAGGAGGTAAGATTGTTCATTCACTTACCTCTGACATGTATCTTGATCTGATAGGCCCTGAGAAGTGCACCCTGCCTCCCAGATGATTTTATTAGAACGTAATGCTTTTCAAGGGCATATGTTTCACGGAAGCTCAGTCCGGCTCATTCTAGCTATCATCAATGTTGTGTTGCCCGAGAGCCATTCTGATGTTTTCGTGAGCATCTAAGAGCCGTTAAGCTCACCAGACGCGAACACACTCTCTATGACTCGGGCTTGTACATCGCCGTTATCCAGGGTGCTGAAAGCCATCGGTGTCGAGACTGTCCTCAAAGCTTGTGTCTATAGCTTGCTTAGATTTTGCTTTTATTGTCGAGCGTTGTCTCTGTCGATCAATCCCCCCGTACGGTGTTGCTAGACACTTGCTCCTGCTCAAGAGATTGAGTTTACAGGACTATTAGCCTTCGACACTTCGGATGACGGCAAGTGTTCGGAAATGATAAGCTTATCACAGATCTCTCAACGTACCAATAACAAAAACAATCCACTTGTGAGACATACCTACCTTGTTCTCACTCCATCGTCCTCTGCAACCATCCATTCCACCATACCAGTGGCAAGTATGGCATCTACCAGCCGCTCAGCCTCTCCTTCTACCGAGGGAGAATACGATATCCTCACCCCTTCTAGCAGCAGTCCAAACACCGCCAAGGAACTATCAGCTCACCATAAATTCTGCGTGGACATTGCTGAGCTCGAGCGATGGGCTCCCACTATTGGACGTCTGCGTGACGACGAGATGGCGCAGATGTCCCAATTCTTTCGTCAGAAAACGTATAATCTTGCAAAATACCTCCCGACCGGTACCAGAGAGCAGCAATTCGAAGCCTTAGAGCGCTTGACCAAGCTCCGCGATGGGTTACTGGGCATCCGTATGAATAGAGCTTCGAAAGCGTCGCTCAATATGTCAATCAAGCTGCGAATTGGAGCTCTAAGTGGTGAAGTCCCACTTCTTGATCACGAGGTTTGTTAGCACATCTAGAAAGAGTGCTATTTACTCATGCCGATTGACTTAGGTGGCAGCAGGGCCTACTCAGTGCCAGGCTTCCGACTTGGCTTCTACCACAATCTCGCCAGCTGCTGATAATTCAGTCGCCGACAATTGTACCATCACCCTCAATCGAACGCTCCTATGCAATGATCAGAGTCGACTTTGACGGTCTTAGTGGGTCGATAGACTACCCAACACATACCCTAATATCTACCACCACCGGACGTGGCCAGTGCGAGATTTGTACGAATCAGGGGTCTTTTCTCAGAGAAGCTGTAAAATTTGTATTGCTGTCGGAGGACAACGTGGTTATTGTCAGATTGAAGGACGGCACGAACTGGGAAATGGATTTTGAGAATCGGGAAGATGCTATAGCTGTAGCCTCTGATCTCGCGGCTTGAGATCTCGAAGATGCGGAAGATATTCGAATGACTGAAAGATAGTGGATACAATGCATGCACGAGATAGGAATACTAGCATGTCAGCGTGATGTGCAATACTCTCTTACATCCATTGACGTCTCACAAGTTGATCATATATCGTAATATGTCGGACGAGATAGTATAATCGCGTCTGAACGTTGCTTCATTGCATCAGGACCGTCAGTATCCTAATACATGCCAAGCAAACTATTACTAGTGTGCCAAGATTCTGGGAGCCTAGCCTGATACAGCTAGTGAGAAATGGGTTCCCGACGATACGCTTTCGTTCGACTTTTCGCTCTGGAAAGGGCCGTGAATGACGGTGATCAGGCCTCTTCGTCTGCCTTGAATTCAGAACTTGGCTCGAGATCACTACTAGACGAGGAGACGCCGCTTCTGCAGCGGCCTTACAGCCATTCGTGCGTTGGGGATGAGCCACAGTCTCTTGCCGCAATCTATCGGAATGCATCACCGTAGAAATCTACGATTAGGTCTTTCGAAGCTTTTGAGCGATCTGCTTGTTCGTCACGATCCAGACATCAGGCTAGTCAGACGTTCCTGGTTGACCTTTGCTGGAGCCTGATCTAAGACTGCAAACATGGAAGTGTTTCCCATCGAAGCAAACACTCGAAGACGTCCGATCATTGCGCGGAGAACAAATTATTACTGCAATGTTTGTCTCTGCGCCGTCTAGCTTTCTGTTCTGCTTCTAGTGCAACCACATGCAATGTAGTCCGTTCGCCATGAACTGTGGGTGTATCCTCTAAATATATGAGACTTCTTGACCTCTTCACGAATGCTGTACCAGACAGGCAGGGAGCTTTCATGCACGAAACATTGCGGAATGATCAATTGCTCTTCAGCCAGCTGCGACGCTTCTTACTCCGATCCAAAACCAGGAGTCTTGCTGAAAACCTAAGTCCGAGAGCCGGAAATTGAGTTTCTTATCGGGGCAGCTAGCATCACTGATGATGGTACAGCTGATGCCGGCCACAGCGGACGGGACCATCAAAGGACAGAAATCCAGATTCACTTCTGGCAGACGAGCTCGATGATGTGGGCGCCCATGTCTCTTTTCTCTCTCATTCCTCGCCAGACTATCTTCCTCTAATACACTTGGCTAATCAGTCCACGATCATAATCAGCTCCTGACAGCAGTTCAGTCTCTGCTTCTTCCTTTCGTACAAGGTGCTGAAACTGGGGCCTCCGTACAATCCGATGAACAACCTCTCGGGGTCCCACCGTCAACAGCTCTGGTTGAGTATCATCCGCCGCATGAGCTGGTTCAACTCCTGGACTTCCGGCTACCGAATGAAGGACAGGGGAAAGAAGGCCTCCTGAGCACCTTGGAACGCATACTGAAGTACAGCGTAAACACTTGGGACCATGGATTTATGCACAAACTTAGCAAATCGACCAATCCTGTGGGGGTTGTGTCGGAATTGATTCTGGCTGTCTTGAATGTCAATGTGAAGCATCCTCCCCTCGATGATCGAAATTCCTAAGTAATAGCTTCCTGACATGTGGCTACAGCTCCATGTCTACCAAGTGTCGCCAACCCTCACCATCATCGAGAACACAACTGCTCGCACTTTCGCTTCCCTCTTTGGTCTTACGGGTCCCCATGCCGGGGGTACGACTCAACCAGGTGGATCGGCCTGGAACACTACGGCGCTGGTGGTAGCACGCAACGCCATGTTCCCCGAGACCAAAGTAGATGGAAATATCGGCAAGAAGTTTGTCCTTTTCACCAGTGCCCATGGCCACTATTCCTTTGAGAAAGCGGCGCAGATCTGCGGCTTCGGGAGTTCCAACGCATGGGCCGTTCCGGTCGACGCGCAGGGTCGAATGGATGTCTCGGAGCTTGTCCGACTCATCCGACGAGCACGGGAAGAGGGCCTGACTCCTCTTTTCGTGAACACCACTGCAGGAACGTCATTCTTTGGCGCTTACGATCCCCTCCCCGAGATTGCGGAGGTATGCAAACGGGAGAACCTCTGGTTTCACGTCGATGCCTCTTGGGGAGGCGCTGCGATATTGTCTTCCAAGCAGAGACACACGCTACGGGGCTCGAAATTTGCGGACAGTCTGACGGTGAATCCACATGAGATGATGGGAGTACCTCTCACCTGTTCATTTCTGTTGGGGGCGGACATGAGGAAATCTCAGCAGGCAAACACACTGCCAGCGGGATACTTGTTCCACGGCAATGCTGCTGAAGATGTTAGTCAGAATGGAGCTGAGAGCAGTGAGCCGGAGAACACTTCTCGTGACCCAGAAATATGGGACCTCGGCGACCTGACCCTCCAGTGTGGCCGCAAAGGCGACTCCCTGAAACTCGCCCTGGGATGGATCTACTATGGGAGCTGCGGGTACGAAGCCCAGATCGATGCCGCCTTTGACACCGCTGCCCACCTTGCCTCGCTCGTGGACGCACATCCGGATTTGATGCTTCTGAGCGAGAATCCGCCGCCGTGTCTGCAGATGTGCTTCTATGTTGGTGGAGACCGAGCGCTGGCCGGTGAGAAGGAGAAGAATAGCTGGAGGACAAAGGAGATTGCTAGGAGGTTGGTGGGGAGGGGCTTTATGGTTGATTATGCGCCGGGGGAATTTGGCCTATTTTTTCGGGCGGTGGTGCATGTGAATACGAGGTACGCAACTATGGAAAGTCTTGTAAACATCGTTGTGAAGATAGGGGCAAGCTTAGAATAAGAGACAGGTCTTCTCGATGTTATCTCCATGCTCGCGTCGCCGGAAATGGAGAGCGGACATTCTTGACTATCTGCCTCCCTTGTAGTGCTCAAACGTGCTTTTGCAGCAATCAGAACTCATGGTGTCACAGTATAACATGTCCATTGAAGCCTGCGGCCAGATTCGGAGCCTACTCCTTCCCGGCCTGGCGTCAATCAACGTATCAACGGTATTCCCAATTGCTCTCTGGCCTAGACGCCCAGACTGCAAGCGAGGTCAGTGGATACACTAAGAGCATCAACACATTCGTTCTTCAACACAAATCCTTACATATAGCCGATTATTTACCCTGCCGACCTAGGTCTATCTTTCACTGTCATACCTAAACTTCCAGCAAAACTAAGCATAGTGACGCATCTACGAGATGGCTTTGCCACGTCTGTCCGACCCCTTTGACAGGATGATAGGATCTCAGGATTACGTGGGACTTTCAGGCACCCTTGCTGAGCTCGAGAAATGGACAAATATGCTCCCACGCTTTGGCGACGAAGAAATATCCCAGATCACACCCTACCTCAAGTCGAAAACTAAGGAGCTTGCGAACCGCGTCCTAGCCGGTACCCCAAATGAGCAGACCCGTACTCTTGAGCGCTTGAGCGTGCTTCGTCAAGGTCGTCTTGGTGACATAGAGCAGTGCAAGGACTACATCAAAGATACTTTTCGTGCGCAGCTTCAGATTCTGAGCGGTGTCAATGCAGTTTCTCCGGCGCCTGTAAGTGCTTCCAAGAATCATTGCCGATTTACCACGGCATGCTGACAGCCGTCAACTAGACTCCTAACGCCGCATCATCATCCTTCGAAGCCGTGAGCGCACCAATCAATTTCCCGTTCTCCACCGCTAGCCAATCCTTCCACAACACCTCCTCCGAGCTTAGTATTCCATTGCTCGCCGTCCGCTTCCAGTCTAATCTCCTCGTTTATACGCAATACAAGGATGGCCCTTACCACCTCACCACCATGCTCGGCCAGTACACCATCTGTCAGCAGGCAATTCCTAATTCCATTGTCATGAATTTCCACGCGGCAAGCGTGGCAGCCATTACGTGGGACAAAAAGCTTGGTATGGTCACCGTGAAGTTGGTCAATAACGATTTCGGTTGGATCCTAGAATTTGAGAGAGGCGAAGATGCCAAGGCTTTCGCCCATGCCCTCACCTCCTAGGTTATGAGGATAGCTAGGTAGCAGTGCAGGGTCTGGGAAGAAGAATGGGGCCCAGATAGTGGATAATAAGCAAACTGTGACTTTGTGTGGCTACTGACTCTTTTTTCCTAATCTCAATTAAGAATTCATCTACTTCTACCCTGCCAGGCAGCGTACACCCTTCAAGGGAGTGGAGTGCGACAAATAAATCTGATACGCCATCGATGCTGCATAATTGGTGTGGTTCAGATATCAGTAGCCGTGTAACGTACCAGCAAGGTTCCCAAATACTGTGGAGAACTCACAATGTGCTTATCTTGCATACTAGTAGGTCGACAGAATTGTCCTGCCCCGTACATATAGCTTCCGGAAGCCCTAAGCGTCGTCACGTGACGAGCCTAACCCCTTAACACCTGACATGATACCTTCCTTTCTCTCAACCACAATTTCTGTGATCACTCAAACACCTAGCCTCAGAGCCAACCTCCATCTCCCTTCTTGAAGATCCTCTATCTATCTCGCGTCCAATTCGGCATAACATCCAACAATGACATCTCCATCTCACCCCCGAAGACTTCCCAATTACCAACGAACACGATCTGTTCAACGCTGCTGTCCATGACTTATCGCAATGGGCGGCTGCCCTACCGTACCTTTCCGGCGCAGATCTTACCACGCTGTGGCCACATCTCCGCGCGAAAATCAAGGGTCTCGAATTGTACAGCCCAAGTGGCACACACAACTAGCCGGTTCGCTCCCTGTTGGACCTTGCAAGACTCTGTCAGAGCCGTGTCGGTGCGTTTCGGCTATGTAGACGAATCTTGAAGAGGGTTATCGAAGAGCGGGTTGAGCTGCTGGGCGGTGAGAAGGCCATGCCTCCTTACGATCCCGACTAATCTCGATTCCCGATCCTTGAAGACGATCCTGATCTAGGGTACAACAACAACGCATTTGAATACATCCCTCACGAGTCCCGCTATCCACTGCTTAGCCTCCGCTCTGAGGTTGATGGCACGCTACCCTACATCTCTGGAGCAGACGCTGTGAGCCTTGTCGAGAAATACGATGTTTTTACGCTCTATGATAAAAACAAGGAAACCATTGCAGGCTTTGGGAAGACGGCCGTAGTCTCTGTACAGTGTTATCGGGATGACGCTAAAGTCGTTGTTGGACTGCACAACGATATCTTCTGGCATATACGGTTTGAGAATGTATAGCATGCAAGATCTGTAGCTTGTAATCTTATAGCTTAGAGATCAGGAAGCAGCGAGATGAGCAGACTGGTTATCTTGGTTTAGTGATGGAGATGCAGGTGTGTATTAGAAAGAGGCCTGCATAAAATTTGTTGACACTTGCGTTGAACTGAAGACTGGTCCAGCGCGAGATGCGAGCTTACACAAAGACAATAAACGTAATTCCAAGCAGTGAAAGTCAGTGCACCTTTCCTCGGCACCTCATGAAAATACGTGTTAACGACTTTACGTTGGGCTGGACAACCAACATGGACTCGAAGCCAAAACGACATACCGCCAAAGCGTTTTTTCACCCGATTATCTTGAGATGTCAAGGTCTGGGCGCATGGTCCAAAGCTGGTGTTAGCGGTATCACGTGATCGCGCTTAGGGTTTTCAACCCATGGGAAGACGTGAAACGGATTCGCTTGACCTTCTCAACACATATAAATTTCGGGTATATAACGTCCGGGGCTTCTAACTCTAAGATCTTGTTTCTTCTCCGGTACCGGTTCTTCGAATTCTCATCGGATCACGATCACACAATTCCAGCAGATAAAGACAAGATAATGGCGTCCTCGAGAGTCGCTGACCCGCCTCATCAGGCTACAGTCCGTGATTGTTCCATGAATACGGACGCCTCTGAGATGCAAATTAAGAATCATCAACTGAGCTTAATACTTGACGAGTTCGAGCAGTGAGCGACCATCGTTCCCAACCTCTCTCTCCACCAACGTCAGGAGATCTCGGAGCATCTGCAGGAGCAAATTTCCCAGCTCGCTACCTTCGACGAACCCAATGGCACACGCAAGCAACAGTTCATCGATCTCGAACGCTTGTCCAAACTTCAGCAAGGCCCTTTAGGCAAATTGGTGGACTACGGGGGGTTCCTTGTAATCATGGACGACATTATTCGCAAGAGACTCCAGGCTTTGAGCAGTGCTGCGGTGGAAGATGGACCAGAAGTAAGTTATCTTGTCATCGATAATCTACCTAAACAAGAACTTACATGTCGATATGTAGGTCCTAGACTCGACGGCGTCTTCCCAGATTCTTACTCCAGCTTCAAGTGTTGGCATTGAGCTTGGAAGTCCCTCAGGCAGCCAACTTTCGAACAAGGATTTGGAGAGCGACGGGGCGCTGTCACTCGAACATGCTGATAATGATGTTGACTTGATGGTACGTAGATTTTCTTTCAAATCCTGCTTACTCACTGACTCTTGATTTCTCTAGGTCGCAGACCCGAACATCTCAGCTCAATCAAGCAATCCATCTTCTGGTATCAAGGACCAGCAAAAGGCATCCTCTACCGGTAACAATATGGACTGCTTCTGCGAGGAATTGAAGCCCTACTACCCCTTAGCTGCTGCCATACGGAAGAGGAGTGACGAATATGCCATTATCCCAGACGATCATCTTGTCAACGTTCATGTTACAATCAACGGCCCGGACGTAATGATACTCTCGGAAAAGCATTACCTGGACGTCACTTTTTCTAGGGAAAACGTAACCTCTGTCCAATATGACAGGGACTCAGGAGTCTTAGATGTTACATTATTTGACGATGGCGTATGGTGTCTGGAGTTCGAACGACGCAGAGATGCCCGTGCTTTCTCTGCTTGCATATTAAGACTTTTATGGTGCGGAGGAATTGATGAGGATTGAGGATCAATGCTTGTACTAGGTCAGCTACACTGTTCCCTACATGTGTATCAAGACGACTATGGATTATGGTGTGGAGGAGTCACCAAATCTCGAAGGGCGATGGATAACACTTCATACTTTTCCCGTAAATATCGTTGATGGATTGAGGATGAAAGCTCGTCTAAAGCCAGCTACAATGTTGAGCAAAAAATAGAATTACGAGTCTACTGTTCGTCGAGGCTGCTTTGATCCCCCTTTCTACTTTCTGCGCAGTGCTAATACGGTAGTATTCCATGGTACTTGCCTCCCGAAATCAGAAACTGCATCGAAAAGCGAGCAGAACCTGCGCACCGAAGAGATCCTTGTCTGGTGTTTTACATCGACTTGCTCCCCGTTATTTACGTTGAAGTTTGTGGCTACCTTGTTTTTGGCCTGTATACGCTTGTAGTACATCTGTTCATGCACGTATGAAGTCTTCAACACCAAGCAAATCTGACATGATCAATTGTTGACTTCTTGCCACCAAATGTCGGCTCACCAAAGTCGGCCTGTACTATTCGAAACCCTGCTCTAAAGAGTTCCTTCTCTTGGACATGGATTCGGACTATTTATGGTCACTCGTGAAAGCATCTGGCACTGACGGTTCGCAACAACGCTAGTACTTGTCGAACAGATTGATGCATTGATGATTGAATGTATTGATCGCAATTGTAATCCCTAGTATTAGCACAAGTGACGATTCTCTACTTTGCCAACTTCTATCTGCTGCCCAGCGTAACAATAGGTGAAACAAAGAGAGAAGGACAATCCGGCTGAGTTGCACGTAAGCTCTCATCATATCAGCCACCAAAGCCCGATGATACTGAAGGCACAAAACTAAATGTGTAAAAATGGTAGCACGAGCCCACGTGTGAACCTTGTGAGCCCATATCACTGGATTTTCCGAGCCTGAATAAGGAAAGCTTCAAGCACAGGCCTTTAAGACTTCACCGGAAGTACTCGGATAGGATTGAAACCGATAAACGGAAGTGCATGATCAAGGACATGAGCCAACTTCATGGTTGTATTAGTCAAAAGTCGCGATCTGATTGTACGAGTGAGATGAGTGAATACCCACTATAAAAACTTTGTGAAAGTGAAATGAGATGGCTACGCCAATTGAAAATCTGTTTGGACGGATTGGAGAGGGTCGGAACCGAACGTGCGCAATGAATGACATTAGACAGGTTGCGTAGCTTTATTCAATACGATTATTCAATTGATTTGCGGGGGCTAGTGAGGTCTAGGACCGCTAGCCCGCCCGCGCTATATTAGATTGAATAATATGGATCGCAATCTAATAATTATCGTATTTGATCGATTTTCGTCTTCTCTTATCAATAATGTGCATTTTTAATCTCTTTCACTCTATCTAGCATGTCTCAATTGACTCAATTGACTTAATTGATCGACGACGACTAGAGCATACGTACAACTATTATTCTTATTCTTGTTATTGTCGTTATTTTGAGTTAATATCTTGTCGACATTTCTCGACATTTATACATTAAATTAGTAAAATATAAAAGATTTAAATTCGATTTAAATCGAATTTTTTTTAAACGTCTTCGTCGTATAATGCGATTTAATAAGAAGAAAATTCGATTATTTATTGATTACTTTGTTATCAATGTTATTAAGTAAAGCAATTGTGTTAAATTATTTTTCGAATTCGCTCTTTGTTATCTTCTATACAAATTATTCTATTTTCGTTAGTTATTTAAATTGACAAAACAATTTAATTGTTTTTTCTTCTATCTCTTTTGCATTCTTAACAATTTTCTTAAATATCTTAAAATTTAATACGACAATATGCTTCGATAATATTTAACGCTTACTTATATACGCATTAAAAGATACATTAAAGCAATAAAAAGAGTAAAAAAGATTAGAGACAAAAGCATTATATAAGAGTTTATTAATAAGTTTTTCTAGAAGTTTTGCAAATCAAATATAAGACAAAAATTCTATTACTTTAATTACAAAAAATTACACGAAATAGTTTGACTAATTATTATTTGTTCGAACAATTTAATAGAATTAATTTACGATTTTTGTAAAAATAAGATAAAAAATGTTACGATATTATAAAAGTTTAGATTGCAAAATCGATTAAAAAAATTTCCTAAAAATCGAAGAATATTTTAATTGTATAACGATAAAATCTATATTTATCAATTGTATATTATATTCTTCTATTTAAATTATACAAACGAAAAATAGATCTTTTTTAATAAGCGAATGTTTAAGACTCGCATTATTGTCGAAAACTTCTTTGATTTAATTTAAATTTTATAAATATTTAATGCTTTTAAGATGCAAATAAAAGTCGAATTATAATCGATCAAAAATTTCTATTTAGCGACAATTTTTTTGACTAATTGCTATACGTGTCTACGAGACAATTAAATAGAATCTCGCTTTGCAATGTGATCTTTTAGTCTTTCGAAATATTTATAAGTTGATAAAATCTTTAGCGATTTCGAAAGCTATATATTATAAGAGTACTAGATTTTCTCTCTTGTGTTTATATATATATTTAGCTTCTATAAAGTTTTCTAGTGCTAATTTTTAATGTTTGTTGCTGTAAATCTTGTTATTATTGTTTAATTGTTAAAATATAGAAAAGAATCTTAAATTAAACTTTCGAAGACAATTTTCGTTCTCTTTCTTCTCTTTCGTTATTTCTTATTATTATCGCATTAAATCGTCGCAATAACATAATTATCTATATATCTTTAATAATTAGAAATTCTCTATTAATTTGACAAAGAATTGTGATTGTAAATAATATCGTCGATGTAAGCACTTTTTGATCTAAATTTTATTTGCTTGTCTTAAGGATTTTTTAGAGACATTATTAACGCAAATGCGATTAAACGTTAAATTATTATTTTCTTTGTTTAAAAATAAAATTTCGAATTGTCAACAAGATAAATGCAATTTACATTTGTTTGTATTGCAACTTGCGCATTACATTTCTTTAATGTATATTTAATATTTTCGAAAGAAACAATATTGTATACGAAAGTCTAATAATTAAATATCTTTTTTTTTTTTTCGAATGAAGTTTGCGAAGTTTCGAAGAAGAAAATGCGATAATAGTAATTCTTGTCTCAAATTATAGATATTTTCGCAAAAATATTTCTTTTCGCATCTAATGTTACGATTTACTTTCTTAAATTTAAAATATTTGTTATTTTTCTTTTTTTGTTTCTTTTATTGCTTGTTACGATCTTCTTGTTGTTCGCATTATCTATTTGATTTTTTCGTTATTTGCATTATTTGTTGTGAATCTTTTCTTTCTCGCATTATTTGTTACGAATTTTTTTTTACTACTTTTATATAATCGTTTTAGTTGCTTTATATTTTCGCTAAGTTTAATTAAATCTTCAAACAAATTAATTTATCAAAAATAAACATATTTTTTATAATACTTATGCAACGATTTCTTAAAATAACGTTTAAGTTTCGAGACTTTCGCAATATGTTTTGTCAAATGTTTTTTAAACATACTCTTTATTTTCTTTAATAAAGATTCTTGTTTCGATAATTTCTTTATTAATAATATTCGATTTTTAAAGTAATCGATTAATGTATCTTGCAAAACGTCTAAGTTTTTGTTATCTATTATATTAACACATATTTATTTAGATCTTTTCGAAATCTTTTTGTTACTTCGAGACTATTTTGCAATCTTGCTTTCTTGACGTTCTATAAACTCTAGCAATATAAATTTATTTAATAAAAATTCAAAGAATATAAATAAATAATTATTGTCATCTTTAAATAAAACTTATATTCTTGTACGTTAATTATTATTTGTGTCTTCTTTGTAATTTAAATCTTCTATTATTATTGTATTAATATTAGATAAAGAACTTGTTTCTATTACGAGTTTCTATTTTTTTGCATTCTTCTTTGCGTTAAAAAATATACTAGAATTACTATCTTCGAAATTGCTTTAATTTTCGAAGCTCTCTCTATTGTTAACAAAAGACGACGAAGAAGAAGAAAAAAAAGACTTCGTAATTCGATTTATTCTTTAGTTGTTAATTAAGTCTATTTTTTCTCTTTTTGTGTTTTATATTCTCTTTTATTTTTCTCTTTCGCGAAGAGCTTTTTTAATTTTTCGTCTTTTAATATGTTGCGAATATAGACATTTATTTATCGATAATTTGAGTTCAATTGTTGTCTTGTATTGCATAATTAGATTTATGTAAAACTTTAATATTTACTTTTCTTTTACTTATTAAGTGCTTTATTTGTTTATTAACGTTAACATATTTACGATCTATTGTTGTCTCGAATTTCTTTTTAATTTTATTTTAGAAACGTTGCATAATTTTGATGTCGTACTTCGCAAATTTAATTACGCACATATTGATAAAAATAACATTGTTCTTCTTTGTAAGTCGTTAATCGTAATTAAGCTTTTAATTTAGTTGTCGATCTTTTTTTCGCTTGTAAGAGACAAAAGAAGTAGAGATTTTTGACGACAAAAAAGCACTAGAAATTTCAAAAGCACAACGTTAATTAACAATATTTTAAGTATAAAAGTCGAGATCAATATTGCTATTTGCATCTAATTCGATATTCTTTTTTTTCAATATCTATATAATTGTTTCTTAATATTTTTTATCAATTTGTCTTTTTCTTTTCTTTGACGATTGTTAAAACAACTTTAATTCGAATTAAATTATCTTCTTTTGTTTACAAGATAATTGTTGTGTATTCTTCGAAGATTGCGAGATTTACATAGATAACAATAATTGCGAGAATCGCAAAGACGATAATAATTGCAAAGACTTCAATTGTTGCGAAGAAGTGCTCAAATTAAGAATATAAAAATAACTTTTAAATACATCTTTAGACATAACGACAACGACGACGACGACGACGATAGAGAAGATAATTATAATCTTTACAAGCTACGCTTAGACGAGTAATTGAAGTAATTGAATAAGATAATAAGTCAATTGAATAAATATTCAATAATTGAATATTGATTCAATTGAGACTGTCAAGTCGTTAGATCTGCTTGCCCTTTTCGGATCACGCTAACTAAATCGGGCAATGTTCAATTGAATAATTGTATTGAATAGAGCTGCGCAACCTGTCTATTGGGTAATGACGACACTTCAATCAGGAATCAAACAGAATTGGTTAGCGATTTTCGCTTTTTTTTTTTTTCAATTGGCGTAGCTCAAAGCTCTGCAACATCCGTTCCCCCCCTCCTAATCCAACGCTGGACATTTCTGATAAACATTCATTAAAAACACCATCCTATCCTCTGCTTTCTCGAATACCAAGCTAACTTCCTTCCCACTCTCCAACTTCACACCAACCCGCAAACCTTCGCTTCCGCGAGCCTTATGGTCGACTGACCGAATCGCGTTGATGTGGAACGACAACTTATCCGATCGCTGTACCGCTGGTATCACTGCCACTTCTCGAAACTCCTGCACTGTATAGCTATTCGCCTCCGCATCGAAGAGAAGGCAGTATTGCAGCCCCGAAATTGAGAGATAGTTATCCGTGTCGCGGGGACCGATCTTGGCGAAGGTGAGGAGGAAGGACTTTCGCTCCGGGGGGTTGCTGCTCATGGAACCCTCGAACAAGCCAAGCTCAGCGAAGTGATCTGCTACTTGCATCCTCGCTACCGCGGCCTCTAGCTCCCGGGATTGTTCCTGGTCCTCTTTTCTCTGCGCTACTCGCATACTGGCTACCGCAGCCTCGACTTCATGGGTAAATTGCTGGTCCTCGTCCTCCTGCGCCCCACGCAATCTCGCGAAGAACTCTTCAAGCTTCCGGGACTCTTCCTGATCCTCTTGTTTCTGCGCTTCACGCATCCTCGCTAACATGGTCTCAAGCTCCTGGGAATGGTGCTGTTCTTTGTCGCCCTGCACTGCTTTCATGCTGTCTAGTCCACGGGGTTGGTCTTGGTCCTTATCTATCGGTCCGCCACGCAATCTTGCGAAAAAGGTTCCAAGCTCGCCCTTTCCTTCCGTATCCTGGACTGGAATCGGCCACGCTCTCCCCAACGCATCCATCTGCTTCTTGATCAGCGGCTGCATATTGGGCACCTTGCCAGCATACGCTTCAAGCTCGGCTTTGGCGGACATCAAGCGCTCGATGGTCGAGAGTTGTTGCTGCTCGTTGTTGTTGTCGGAGCGATTCTGAGATGGGTGGCGTTGGGAACTAGAGAGGCTCGGTGAAGCATCATTCTATGATAGACTGGTGATCTTGTGGTTGATGCGATCGAGCATTGCTGGGCGCTCAGACGACGGGAGATGCTTGAGGATCTTGATGCATGTTTCGAGTTCTGTGAGATGGTCGATGGAATCGGGGGTAGCCGAATGAGATGGATGACGGACCATGATGATTGATATCGTTGGGAACATCAGTCGTCTGGGGGTTTCAGATGCTTGTAATGCTCGTCTAGACTTGTTTGGTGGGTGGATTTTGCGCGGTTGGATGTGGACGGTAGATGAAGAGGTCTGCGGGTTCACATATACATGACATTTCATAAGGGTGCATTGTTGTCCTTGTGTCCATCGTTGTCTGACTCGACATCTTGCTAGGTGTTTCAGACACCTTGGTGACTGCTGTTGGGCACTCTTTCGCTTAGCTAATCACGTGATGACGCTTGGGGCCCTCTGCTGTGACAGAGGTAGAACATGGCGATCGTTTCCGAGATCGTGCTCGTGGAAGACCGTGCAAGTGAAGACGCTGAGAAATAATGACACACCCAGAATTTGTGACATAGAACAAAGAAGCCTAGAACACATGTTCGACCCTCGAAACATCAGGTACTTAACAAAGACATTGTCCGTGATAGCGTCACAATTCTTACTACTCTCCACCATAAAACCCCTTCAAGTTGCAGCCAGCTTTGATCGATTTATCCTATACCCCAAACCAACCATACACCACACAATGGCGACTAACGAACCAAAAGACTCTAGCCACAAGCCGACTGTCATCGCTGGCGATGAAGAAGAACAGCTCTTTGTTCTCGAACGATTAACGCTGGCTCGACAAGAAATGAACGTCCATAAGCTGCATGTGCCGGACCTCGACGCGCTTATACTGAACCGAGTCGAGGCCTTAGAGCAAATTCCTTTCGGAAAAAAGCGGGACCAGGACAACGCAGCGCAAAATGTGGTCAAAGACATCACATCCGCAAACAATGAGAAGTACAGCTTCTCAGGGCAAAACGCAGTGCGGAACGGCGTCGGAGACGCTACATCCGCAGACGATGAGAAGAACAGCTTCTCTCTGAATCGGGTTTATATCCGTAGGTCTAAAGACAAGCTCTCAGAGAGCTTCTGGGGAAGTGTCAGCATGACATTCGACGAAGAAGAAAAGATGTACAGCGTTTGGCCGACCCCAGGCCTGTCGGGAGAGACATTCACAAGTTTTAGTTTCTCCCCGGAAGAGGTGAAATCGATCAAACTCGCGGGTCGGTTTACTGTTGGGCTCTATATGAATGGGGAGAGACAAGGTGTTCTGCTGTGGTTTGTGAACGGAAAGGTCGCTAATGCGGAGGAGTTTATTAGACGGCTAGAGGAACGGACTGGATTACAAGTGGAGAGAATTGACGGCTAGGGTTCTTGTTCTTGAAGGCTGTGGCAGGATTTTCAATGCCGAAGGTAGTCCAGGCATTGATTTGGGCTGGCAAGCTAGAGTTCATTGAGCATGTTTGTCTTCCATAGCATGGGTAATCCGGTAGCGTAGCGGCTCACTGACCCTCCTTGAAAACTCGTCTCTTCCTCTTCTACTCACCTGTTTCAACAGCCTTCCCACAATTATCGAGGGGACGCATGAGCTTTGTGACCTGCGTGACGATTCCTTCAACGACCGCTGGTCCCCTGATTATAGTTTTTAGCGATGTGTAAACTTCGTAAGGATATTGCATGCCGGCCGAGGCGCCGCAGCCCGAACAGCTGAATGTTGTTTATGTACAGATAGTGCCAAGTCATGAGATCTAAGCCATACTGATTGATGATGTCAATCGACAGCTAGTGATTAGCAGGTGGCGCTCCGAATCTGCACGACGTGATAGTAACGCTCGCTTCACTGCAATAAGAGTTGATTCCCGTGCGGTGTGACCAAGGGGAGTTATGGTTTTGGTATTCACATTACACGATGCTCATAGGCGGCTGCCTGACAGTAGAAGCGGGGGTTGCAACACCCTTCTGTGCGAAGGCCACTCCACGCTCCCCGCTTGAGGCTGTCAGCAAGATCAGTTGTTTTGACTGTGCAATGTTCTTTCTGTCTCTGTCAGCCTGGGCACTGTAAGAACAGTTCGCAATCTACTTTTCCGAGCACCAAACGAAGATGTGGTTCAAGAAACCCGACTATATTCCTCAAGCGTTGATCGAGCTCGAAACATGCGTTAATATTGCTACTCAACTCCCCAAGGTTGTCGACGGCTCATGGATATTTGATCGGATCAAGCAAAAGGTGCATTGTCTAACCGAAGACCCCATTACGGGCACCGTACACCAGCAGCTCGCGGCCCTGGAATGTCTGATAGTTGCTCGAAAGAAGTTGGCGGACTGTTGTGAATCGCCGGATATCGACCTGCTCCAGCTCATCCAAGAACGAATCGCGGCATTGAATATCGATCATCCGATAGATGGAAGAAGCTGCAGCGAATCGGACACAGCAACAGAGCGTTCTGAAGATGAAGCCCCAGTAGCCACTCACGTGGACCACTTGTCGCCCTCGGAGTACTGCGTTCCCCTCTTAAGCGCTGACATCAAACCAATCAATGACGACATTATCTACTTGGTCGACCCTCTCTATTTGCTCTCCGATAGAGTAAGAAAGCACTATGTTATCTACCAAGACACGAAGTCAAGCAGAACGTATCGGAAGCCCGTTACCTTTGACGCAGAGGCTATAGAATGGTGCAAGAGTGACGATGGCGAGCGCCTGAGTATGGGTCTTGTTGGCGGAGCAGCGACGCTCCATCTATGCTTTGAGGAAGAAGCTGACAAAGCCAGTTTTCTGGGGAGGCTGGTGGAAGAGACGGATCTGATGCTGTGAGGTCAGCCTCTGAGTACTCTGGCATGCGTTCGCTGCTGGGGAGCTGCCAAGAGTAGCTAGTTTCGAATGTACCAGGCAACCAGGCAACCAGTGTAATTGTTTGTGACTTGGTCCAGTCTGTTCAAGCGTAAAAGCTTTGTTGCGAATCTCAGCTGTGTGCAAGATATTGGAATTGCATGCTGCATGTTTTCGGAATGCTTGCATCTTAGCAGTTGTGGTATTTCTTCCCGGGCATATTAGAAGCGTGCACCAACAGTGAATAAGCCTCTCGCGTAAATATTCCTTGAGCGCCTGTTCCCCTATTAGGTGGTGCGCTCTGGGCAGAGATGTGGTGTCGAACGTCTATAAGGGGACATGCTTGGTAAATTCGGCGACTTTTTAGTCTAAAATTCCCTATGCTGACGTACCTCGATGGCTGGAGATTGAGCAGCCATTGCGGCACAAAGCAGCATGCCCACAAGCGCGATGGATCCGCGAAATTTCCAAGTCTCCTCTGAATTAGCATCAACACATTGTGCATACCACAAGCTGTTGTGTTGAAGATCAGCAATTTATCACTGAGGCAAAGAAGTCTTTGTTATACGTGAAAATGTTGTACTCACGAACATCGACACTTGGTTTTTTCAATGTCCGATTATAAAAGCATCTCTGGTCCCCGTACCCATTTCGTATTCGTCTCTGACAGTCGTGAACAGCATTCATGGCCAGCAAAGCTCTGCAAAAGTCAGCTCACATAGCGATTCGTAGCCACACCTCCACCAACCATACACAGCGCACATATCCAACTTTACCACAAAGCTCACGATTCGTAATCGTATCCTGAAACATTCCATAAGCGGTACAAATTCCTACCATCATCAACGCATCTTATCAAAGACCATGGCCGACGATAATATCAAACTAGATCGTCGCTCTCACCATTGGAGCCGTCAAGGCAAAGCAGAAGACCAGCGCCTCCATGACCGATATATATCCAGAATCTCTGATAAAGTCAGCGACATCGAGACATGGGTGAAGATGCATCAGACGCTCCCCGAAGCCGAGGCGACTGAGATCCCCCGAATCATTTAGAAGAAGGTGGACAAATTACAGCCCTTCTATTTCGGAGGGAAAGAAGGCTTGTCATTTCTCGAGCGCGTGCTCCAGATCCGGGAAGAAATGCGTGTTTGCGGTTGCAACCTGCGTTGGGTCAACGCCATTGTGGAAGGCAATCTTGCTCGGAAGATCGACGATGCCGACAACCCTACTCCTGTAAGGGACGGCGACAGCGTGGTACCTATCGAGAAGATCGATATCAACGACCAGATCCGTTTTGGGCGCGGTGAGGTCAGCAAGGGTCTTGCTTTTCAGGGCAGCGTAAACAACGTGTACTACAAGGTTCTGCCCGGTAACCCAGACCCTGCAGGTCCTTTGCCGGAGCCGGTCTTCTCTTTTGCCCCGGAGGATGTCAAGGCAATAACTTGGCCTACAGATCCGGGCACTGATTGTGTCATTCGTCTGGATACCGAGGGCGGCGATATCGTCAAGCTCCAGGCTCGCGATGGCAGAGACGGGGAGAAGCTTGCACGGGATCTCAAGTACTTGTGTGAGCTTTGATGAGTGTTGAAGGGAGTGACCTCCCATGCTCTGTCGCAATCAGATTGCGGCACATAACATGAGGATTGCGTTCAGTTAAGGAGCGGCGAGACTCTGGAGAGAAGAGGAGCACTGGGATTGATCTGTACTTAATCGAGCTTGCATACCCCACTTTTCGGGCTAATCGAATGGAAGACTCACTTTCTCAAGAAAATCCTATACTCGTTGGCTTCGAGCATACGTAACAAATGCTGTGGGTGATCGTGTGTTTCGTGAAGCTGTCAGTTAAACCACGAAAATCTTCTGATTCGGAGAAATCGCTGCACTCGGAAGGCCACTCGAACTTTTTGAGGGTCGTGACCTTCGCGCAATTTCATGCTATAGAATGCGGAACAGCGAGCAATCAAGAAGCTACAATTCCTTAGCAATCAAGGTGACGACATTCGATGATGCGATCTCATCTGATGTGTCAGCGTGCTGGTCAGACCGTGAATGTGAAGTGAACAAAGACGCCTACTTTGCTTCGAGTGCAGACTTCCCTCTGCGTCCAATTCCTCGCTGCTTCTAATTTCGACTAACGGTCAAGATAGCTAGAAAGACTGGCTTACACTTACTGTTTCGAAAGCGCTAGTTCTCGCCTTGTCGTCACCATCGGATCTTCACACAAGTCAGTGATACTCCTGGCGGCACTACTGGTATGCTACTGACTAATGAGCAGGCTAGACTCACTGCGAACCAGCAATGGCCACAGATTTCCTTGCCACGGATATCATCTTGATGCTTTCGGAGGTATTAATCCGCAAACCATTCCAAGGAACGGAAGCGCTTGAGGTTTCAATAGCCATAGACGGCGTGCTCGAGATTCTGAACAGCCGCCGAGTTGGTCGAAATGCGGAAGAACATGCAGACATCGTGACGCAGCTGACAGGTATCCGCGACTTGCTTCGTCCTGATCAGGCACAAGGTGATGCTGGATCATTTTACCGGCGAGTACATGCACTGGATACGCAGCTGAACTTCATTGAAGCCATGGTGAGCTCTCTCTCTGGCTGCGCTACAGTTCAGCGTAATATCGTTAGCTGATTCCAACAGAGCGGATACTGGCAAACAGAGATAGAGTACGGTGTCGCCCGTGCGTACAGCAATGCAGGCGGATACGACGCAGAGACCTTCGGCAAGTTGTATCTTAAGCTTCACCGAAACCGACACCAGTACGATCTGTGGAAACAATTCGAAGAGCTTCCAGCCACGCGGTCCAGATTTATCATGGTCTTGGACAATGTACGGTCAGTCCGTTGCGACTCGGATGTGACCGTGGAGGTAATCTTGAAGTCTGGAGAAATCCTTCTTTTGGCTACGACCAACAGTGGTGTCGCCGAAGCATTCTGCAAAGATTTTAGAGTGCAGTGTATGAGGTTAGGGATAGAGCTCGAGCATCATACGGAGTGATATTTGATGGCTTCAGCGGGTATGTCGAAAGATTCCATCGCTCAGTCTCTCCTCTAACGTATGTATATTAGCGGGACCAGGGTTGGGTGACTCCACCACAGAAGCTAGCGAAGGTCACTGCGAGTCAATCTTCCTCTCCGATATGAACTGCGTCAATGCATCGGAGGAATACCTGGCTTTGCTCTTGTGATCCGAACCTAGCAAGTGCCTCGATCCGTCCCTTTACGATCGCATTATTCGATCTCTCCGAGGGTGTCAAGGGTGACTTCGACTTTGACTACGTCGTTAGCCGTTGTGTACTTAGGCAGGAACGAGGCGTCAACAGCAGTGCCCGTTGGAAATGTGTACTCGTACGAACGTTGCTTCTTAGACGCTTCATCAACAAAAAGCACAAAGACATGGACAGCACCTTTCGATGGTTCTGAAAGAAGGAAGGTCGCTCGAGTGACCTTCAGGATGCTCGGAGTCTATGTGCCAATGCTGGCTTGAGCATTTTGCAGTGATGTGTCGATGGAGGTGGATGGAAGCTGTCAAGCCTGGAGAGAAGTGGAATGGAGTCGCGCACGTAAACCCTGTAGTAGGAGCCTTTGCGCTGGTTGGACTGATTTGGTGTACCTATGTTAGCTGTGCTCTCGGCTTGAGTCGGTGGGCCACTTCAAATAATCTTAAATTGCTCAATACTCGAATCTGGGATTTCAATTCAGGTGAGATTTGAAACCCTTTCTGCGAATGCACCGATAGTCACAAGATGCAGCAGACAACTTCTTATGGACTACTCTTGTCTCAGCCGAAACAAAGGTCGGCTATTCGTTTGGATCCCGGTCTGGCTTGAGAGGTACATGTGTCGTAGTTGAACTCACAGCTCGACTTTCAAGCATAGCAAAGAAATCGAGAAGGTACCTGTAGTGTCTGTGCCGTCATGGAAAATACTCACGTCGCAGTGTCATGGGCGAGTTGCAGACTTTAAGTGCTAAGGTAGCTACAAGTAGACAACGGCAATGCCTGGGATGCCACAGTTCCGTGTCCTTTATGAACGCACAGACCAGGGCGATTGTGATAGCTCACAAGTCTTGCTCATCCATTATCTTTCTCGTTCGCTTTACATATCGATGGAATCTAAGAGTGTCAGTTTAGCTCGATTCATCCCATAGCGACGAACACTGACCAACAAGTTGACAAATCTTGCCAGTAAAGGACTCGAGAACTTTGACTAGCTCATTTTTGTCGTCGAAGTTGAAGAGGTAGAGAGAATCGATCATTTCCAGCTTCACTTCTCTATCCAGGACGAGATGGATGCGGAGCTTTTAGCTTTTGATGTCATCTGCACCGAGTGCACAAGATTGAATTGGATTGCGAATGCACCACCCTTGTATCCGATTTTGGCTTGCCCTAAGAAAGGCTGCAAAGATTGTGTCGTCTCGTCCAGAACGAGTGTAACGTTGTTATAGTGTTCGTTTCCAACTACAACCTGTTTGAGATCGAATTGACGATGTCCTGAAGCACACGTGCTCGCTGGCTATCGTCCTTCAGCACAAGCCTGTCTCGAGGACGAAAGACCTACTTTTGCAAGTCCTTGATTTCCGGAGTTTTTGGCAAGATTCTCGATTCTCTTCCGGATGGTCTCGTCCAGCATAGGACCCAGAAGCTTCTGCTTCTTGCGAAATGCAGTCAAGCGCTTCAATAACGAAACTTGTTGCTCTTCGCTGCCACAGATTTCAAACTCGGTGAGTTCGAGGAGTTTCTTGTAGAATGCAGGGAAAGCTTTGCTGAACTCGGAAACATCGAGGTCCTTGGCGATTTCGATCCATTGTTCAACTAGTTGCAGGGTAGTATTGATCAGGGCGTAGTGAGGATGGGTGGTTTGCGTCGCCATGACTTGGCGTGAATTTTCACCTGCTGAGCTTTCGTCGCTGGAATTCACTGCTCGCAAAGGATGCGAAAGATGAAAGGTCAGAAATTAGGATGGGTCGATGTGAAGCAAGATGAATTGAATGAATCTCGTGGCGCGCCCCCAATATCAGCACCTGTTGCACGCTAGATATAACCCTATCGTTAGAGCTCAGGCAGATCCAGTACTCTTGTTCTATCCCATGCGCCGGCAGCAATGGGTGCACTCTGTCTTGGCCGGAGCCTGATGAGATTTTCGGTCTTGGATTTGTTCTATTCCCAATGTCGCTTAATCGTTGTTGTCCTAAACGGCGCGACGCACTTTGACTGTTTGCCTCTTCTGCAATAATTTGATACTGGTTGATTTCTCCAGCGTTATACCGTTGACATAATTTTTGAGATTGCCAAGGACCGAGTGACGCCGTTGAAAGTGCACTCTGCCGGTGCATGGGATAACGCTAGATCGTACTTCACGGTCAACAGGCAGACATCATTCACAGCCGCTTCATTGTAATGGCTGCGCCGCAATGGTCGATGCACCGTAACGCTCTCGAGAGAGTCGCTGCTCGAGCTGACGCTGATGAGCAAGAATTTCTCAACTTGAACGCAGGAATGGACGAAGCTATGGGCGAACCATCTAACGGAGATCTCAAGATGCATGACGGAGGGCTTGGCGCTGCAGAAGCTGAATCGAACGAGATCGAATCTGGGAAGAGTGGGTGGAGAGCGAGTGAGTCTGGTGCACCAAAGACAAATGGCAGCAGGTATGTCGTTGTTGAGAGACAGGGAGCTTCGTACCAACATTTACTGCAGCTCCAATGGGCTCCTGTCTCCCACAGGCAGCTTTCAGCATGACCTGCAAGTCCACCTAGGGTAAGTGCGATGTGGCTGCTCACAAACCTGCCTGTCACAGTGTTCAATCTCTTACAGCGTTGAGTGCGAGCTTATGCGGATCCGACGCAACAAAGAGCGGCGTGTTGCTCGCGCGAAGGAGCAGGAGCTGGCGGAGAATGCTGTAGCCGGGGAGCCACCTTCCCAATCTGTGAGCACGTAATACTCTCATGTGCACGACACGACTGACATTTGTCTTCGAATGAAGGCGACGAACAACCAGGCCCAGGCTCCTCGCCCGCGCTACGACCTGTACCAGATCAGCGCTCACCACAACGGACCCCTCCACGAAGGCATTCAGCACCTTCCAGGGTACACCAGCACTCCAGCCGTACAACGCTACTTAGAGTATCACAGAGGTAGCTATAAGCTTGGCATGGATGGACGACCGAGAGATTGGCCCGCTGAGATCTACACGCTTGGTCCTGGCGGGGTTGAGCGGGTGGGTGGGAATATCCAGAAACGGTTCACCGTTCACATGAACTCGGGTTTGGTGATCCAGGTCGAGCTGTATCATGATGAGGATGTGGAGGAGCTGATGGGGTTCTTGAGGTCTAGTGCGGCTGCTGCTGGGGCGACCTGCTGAGAAGCAAGTGTCTTGTGGCTTTCTTATGGTCAGTGCCGATACAATGAGGCAGTGATCGAGGACAGATGTTACTTACAGACCGAGACTCTACAAATCCAGAGCAGTCCCAGGCGCTACAAGTGACATCTTTCCAACTGCCATCTGGTTCTCCAACGTGGGAAGTTCAAAACAACAACACTGTCCCCTTGAGAGCGAAAAGCATCAAGGATGGTTATAGGTGTATTTACTAGGGGCCTCGGTGGAGCTGCCAAGCCATTAACGGATGTGGAGTATGGGCAAAAGAAGGAACAGATCAGCGAACATCAGGCATGCGCCCAATTGCTCAAGCATTGAATATACAGACAGGTGCCAGACCTACAGGCCATATGAACACGCTAGATTGCACATGAAAGAGAAGCCACCTCCCTTTATACGCCGGCCTCCAGATATCGTCTGTCCTCTCCAGCAAAAAGCAACTACTATGTTCCGCCATCACATTATAACACAGCACCCACACCCCTTCTCCTTCTGCCCCTCTTTCTCCTGCAAATGCTGTCTGCCCGACTGCCTTCTCGATGGCTGATGCACCATCGGCCTCGATCCCGGCGTCGATCCTGTGGGTGGCGTAGTCTGTACTTTCGGCATAGTCGTATATCCAGCATGATCGCTCGCTCCGCCGGGACTCCCGCCACCTCTGCCGCCGTTCAGGTTCGAGGCCGAAGGTTTAGGACTGGCTTTCAATGGCCACCCGGGTTGGTTTTCCGCTGGGCTCTTCTCGTTTCCGTCGCGTGGACTCATCGTTGTGATTGGAGAAGGTGGCTGAAGTCCATTGTGCGTATGTACAGCTACGGGACTGAATTCTCTTAGTCGTCTGGGCTCTATACCTGCAGCTCTCGCTTGCTCTTCGGATTGTTTTTGTTGCAGGCGTTTGGCGTGCGTGGGGAGGAGTTGCTGCTCGGGTGGTAATCGGGGGTCGGGCTTGTACATTGTCGCGAGCCATGGAGCTTCACCCTCTGGCCGATTGATGGCCGTTGCGGGTCGGGGTTCGAGACCGGAGCGTGATTTGGGGCGTGTAGCTGGGGAAGCTCTCGAGTTAGCGGACGTGGATCGGGTTTTGGACGGTTCGGAGACGTTGCGGAGGGCTGTAGACGCTTTACGGGCGTTACTTGATTGGACAGGTTTGCTAATAGCGCGCTGCTTGCTTGGGGACGTTGACGGTGAGCTGGCTTGCGCTACATTGGCCGCCGGCGTAGGGGTGCTATTCAATGATTCGCGATGATGTAGTAAGATCTGACTCCCAGCGCTCTGACTACGAGGACGTGGCTTGCTGTATACCAACCCTTCTTCGTCCCAGCTTCCACTTGCACCTCTCGTCCGCGGCAAGGGCGTATGTCTCTCTCTGTGCTCCTGCGGTATTGGCATCGGACTCGAAGTGGGCAACGGGATCCTCGACGAGCTGGAACGAAGGCCTTGCTGTCGGTACATTGACGATGATGATGAGTCATGCGGGTTTGCAGCAATCTCCTCTGGTGTCCCGAGATTGAAATCCAAAGCATTGTCTGGCGTCTCCTCTTGCCACACGGGCGTCCGCACACGCTGTCTTTTGCCTTCCCTTGTTAGAGGCTTCCCGCTTTCTTGCTCGTGGTCTCCGCTCGCGCTTTGCTGCCGGCTGTGCGCTCGACTGTGGCCTCTTCTGCTATTCGACTTGCTGTTCCGTCCTCCACGAAGGCTGCTGTGGCGGGGCAGTTCGATCCCAGCTTCTTGCAGCTCATTGCTTTCGATTATTGCCAGCTTGTCTCTATGCACCCACTTTGAGCTTTCCGGATCCTCATCGAAATAGAGGGCTTCTGGTGGCGCAGGATGAGGAGGCGTCTTCTCCCGTGTTTCTATACTGTCAACAGTGCTTTTGGGACGGCCATAGAGATCCAGCAGACTATCCGCCTCACTCCCACTTCTACTGATGTTTGCCTGCGGTGCTCGTCCGCCGCTATTCTTGTAGGGTGCGAGATAATTGGGATCGCTTGTCGGAGGTAGTTTTGATGTCACCGTTACTTCGTCAGGAACGTCCTGCTGCCGACTTACTAGATGCGTTGCGGCATGAGAGAACTTCGAGGCTCCATTCGCCTGTTGTCTCGAGCTGGGTCTGAGGGCGTTGCCGAGTGGCGGGTCCGAGGGTGGGGACGAAGAGAAAGGCTTCGAGAAAGACGTCACCGTTCGCTGTTGCCCATGGACTGAGTCAGCTACAGCCATGATTGTGCGTTTACGATTAATGAGCTAGTAGTGCTTTGATGGTCGACTAGGCAGCAATTACATTCCTCTGGCGCAACACCAATACGACGAAAGTGTAGGACGGCTGAGCGAAGGGACTGACCTCTTGACTACTTCGCCGTGCATAGTCCCAGGAACCGGGGTCTTGAAGCACGCCTCCTCCTGTTCTGAAACCTCTGCCGTTGGAAAGTGTAGAAACTGCCGCCATTACTTGTTCTGTTCCCTAGCTCTTGACAGCGCCCTCTCACGAGACCGAATGGGCTTTCAAAGACTTGAATCACCGCCCAAACATCATTGTTATAAAGGGACCACCACCGACGGGTATGCACAGCAATTGATGGGCTTTTATTGAGCTGGCAGCGAGGTTGTTTGCCCAACCTTCGACCCAACCAACGAGACTTGGTTCACGTAGGGACCCTGGTTTGTGCCCAGTGCTGAAGCGATCAATATCTCTCCTCTCGTCGATATTGCGTGGTCTCCTAGGAATGGCTGGGAAGGACGTGCGACGGAGAACCGTTGTAGGGATTGGTGGCGCACAAGGAGAATAAGGTCGACTGGGTCATCGCCTCTAGGAGTTAGAATGCAGACAGGATTCAAGCACAAGTGGCTACACGTGTAGTCGAGGACCATGCAAGTGGCTGTTTCGTGAGGTAGGCGCTTCTCGTTCGGCCATTACGATTTTGTCTTGGCGAAATGAAGACCTTCAGGTTGGCCGAGTCTAGCGGCCCTGGGCCGCAGAGGGACTTCAAAACCTCGTGGCAACGAAGACATCTGACGGGCGGAAGTCCGTTAGATACGTCTTGCTCAACCGGAGTGCGTCTGAAAATACGTTACACATGATCTCCTATATAGGTGGACCCCGGCCGTGGGCCCAATGCTTCCCCAGTGTCGCCTCGCTATGCAACGATCCTGATCAATCAATATCCACTTCACAACCTTACTCGCCCATCAGCTGGCCTCCCACCAAACCATCTCCCCATACCCCTCCCTGAGTCCGCTCTGCCACTGTTACCATCCTCCCCGCCCATCCACTTTGGCCGTTTACCCAGGTCAGGAAGCCATTCCGGCCTTTCCACAGCGTCGAATGTGTTGCGGACGCGGTGTGCAAAGCCCAGGAAGGCGTTCTCGTCTTCTTCCTCGGCGGCTTGCGTAGCATCCGCTAGCCTTTGCGCTTGGAGCTGGGCGGTGTTGGATCGGACAGGCTGTTGGCGGGCAGTAGAGCTGGTTTCTGACGGAACATGGCTCTGCCGACTGTTGACCTCAATGGGATTCGGATCGCTGTACCCCGTATTACCAGGTGACGCTATTGCATTGTGGGACCTTGCCAGGCGAGAGTTGCCGTTGAGTTCGCATTCGATCAGCTCACGACCTTCTCGCCATCCTCCAGCTCCGAGACCTGGCGAGCTTTCCGCGTCATCATTGCCGGCGACAAAGCCAAAGCCGACAATCGTCCTAACCCGTCCATAGAGATTGAAGAGCGTCGCACACACGGGAAGCAGAATGAAAATCGGAAAGAAGTAGTCGAACCCTTTTCCAAGCGGCGTGAGATTGATGAGGCTACCTAGGAAATGGTAGAAAGTCGTCTCCCGGTGCACATCCCGAGGTAAGAACGTCACAAAGTTGTAGGCGAGCGGCACTGTCAATTTAGCTACTTGGCCGGAGTACCAGGTTGCGCTTTCGCCATACGTATTCCTAGGTACGATGGCGCGGTTGCCCCAGATCTTAACGTCCTGGAAGCTTGATAGAGTGCAAGCACACATGTACAGAAGCCAAAGGCAAGCCATGATTTGGCCTGCGAACGTGACTTCTCCAGCTCCGTCATTACGGTTGGTGACGACTGTCAGGCTGATGATTGACAGCCGAGGTAGAACGAATTTGATCAACTCGGACCATACAATGAAAACTGAAGCCAAGGAAAAGAGAGCGGCGAGGGCGAGACGCATCGCCGGCAAACATTTCGCATGCAGCAGATAACGAGTGTATGGAGTAAGGACCGTCCAACGATTGAGCCTTGTGTCATGCGGCGAGGCTTTGCCAAAGTCGAGCTGCTTGGAGGTCGAGGCATCAATGATGGCTTGGGTCTCGACACTGTCCTGTACTAGCCGATCCCAGGTATCAATGAAACGTGCGCGCTTGTGGCGCGCACGAGTCAACTTTCGTGTGAGCTCCGCTAGGTACCGATCAGTCACCACTGCTGGAATCGTCGCGCCTGGTGCATGCGAAGCGCTCGACAGAAGCCGAGATTCGGGCAATTGCGACAAGTCGGAGAGCTCCTCGACCCACTCTTCATGATCTCGCGAGATGGCATTCTTCCGCTTTCGCAACGATGTGAGTTGTGCCTCCAACTCCTCAAGTTCTGTGATGGCCGTCGCCAAGCGATCGTGGACTTTGGGGGCTTGGATTTGTATCCTACGAAGTCTCCCTGATATATTCGTGTTGCGGATCAGCCTTCGAGGCACTGCAACAAGGCCGTGACCCATGAGGTAGATCGCGAAGACTAGACCCCAGCAGTAGGCCAACCTTGAAGGAGTCAGCCCCACCTATGTGTCCCAAACATTGTACGTACGCCATGACCAAGGCTTTGACCGATGTTCCGCGGAAGCCATTCTGCAAAAACACATAGACTGCTCCAGCGATGCCACAAGACAGCACGATGAGCTGATATCGCCCATTTGACCGTAGCGAGTATACCATGCGATCTTTAGGTGTTCGATACCCCGAGTCAACATACTCGCCAAGTAAGGGAAGAATCAGCCTAGCAGACAACTGTTAGCCGTAGCTCACTGTTACTGATCGATAGATACTTACCATGTCAAAGCAAAGGTCAGCCAATACGTTATGCGCCATGCGACAAGCAGAACGCCTTCAGGCAGCCATATCCCCCTCGTAGCTTCATCTTCCACCCTCGAGCTCGAAGCAAGATCTATGGGCACGATAAGGATGATACTGGTCGGAAGGGCGATGGCGAGGAAGACGGGTAGGAGTAAGTAGGCAGGGGTCGAGCGAAGCGGTAGATAATGGCGCAGAAGAAGGAGCACGAGGAGGGAAATGGTAAGGATGGAGAGCACAGCGAAGGCATCGGAACCTATAGACGAGGGCATTGCGGTGGGAAGATGGACATGCGTCGTTGAAGCTCACATTTCGTGTCTTAAGGCTCTGAGCATTGCTGCTGTGGGCATCATTGATGTTGCTTGCATCATACATGGAGAGTAGTGTACAAGTAGATTTAGACCGATTTGTGAACTAGGCTCTTAAAGTAGGCTCGGCAGGTCCCGCGAATCACGCTGGCCGCAGGCGTGAGGCGACTTCGTTTAAGCGCGAGCTGTGATGGCGTGCATCATGATTCAGACCAGCGCCAGAACCCGTCAGACCAGCGAATCGAGCCGTCAGTAGTGCAGATCTCCGAATATCGCAAGCCTTGCTTCTCCCACCTGCTCAAGGATGGAAAAAATACTTGTGCCCGAAACATTCCAATCCTGATTCGGGGCCTATTGAAAGAATACTTTCCTAGAAAAGCTTGTTTCGTGACTTGTACATCGTCGGGGTTGGATGTTGCCAGCTGGGTACTGAGATGAATGTTGCCAGGCAAAGTCGTTGACGGGCGGTTGTGGCTTGTCCATAGTGAACCTAAAGCGGTGCCTACGAATGATTGCCTGATCTTAGAGGATCTTGGGATGATTCTGGAGGCGACGAGAAAGCAGGCTCACCAGATCTTACATGCTTCGAAAGAAGTACGATCAAAAGAGCTCATCGTAATACTGCTCTCCAAACGCCTTGGGTGAGAGGAAACATTCATCGCATTGCCAGGGACGAATATAGACTGCTTTACGAGATCCGGACTAGCGTTACCCTGCAGCCAAGCTAAGCCCGTTCGGGCCCGGCAGTCCAGTTTCACTCAGCTGCACCGAACTCTCCACTGCCTCGACGACCTTACTTTCCTCCCTCTCCTTCCCTCCTCCTTCTCATCCGGCCCTGCCGACTCTCCTCTCTCTTTTCCCCAGGCCGGTCCAAGAGATGTGTTCTAGCACTTACATTTACAGCATCCTTTGTCGCACAACGTCGCACTTCTCGCGGTACTAGTCCTCTCGGTCGGCCTCACACCTCACTATACACCACCATTCCCATAACTCGAACCTCGCAGCTCAACTACAGCAATCCAGCGTGTACAGGACTCGGTGGGCTGTCAGCGTTACAACAATACTTATTTACGCAGTAGCCGATTTGCCGGTTCAACTTGGACACTGCTTCGCTGTCACCACTCGCCCTACTTACTCCTGCCTCGGTCAGCAAGGCTGCCAACTCGCCTTATAAGTCTCTCCTCTCCAGATAGTTACCTTATCTATCCGCCAAATCACCCCAGTGGTGTCAGCCTTCGTCCTTCATCAATCGTACCATATTCCTCTTGCGGCATTCACCCGAGACCTTCATCTCTGCCACTTCCGAGTCATCTCGGCGACATTAGCTAAGTCATATACAGCCACCATCACATGCTTACACACCCCACCTTGATCTGCACCCTCCATCTACCTAGTCGCAATCTACGTTACTGGTACCACCCAAATCCAGTCCTTATGAGCATTGGATCGTGGTGGATCAGATCCCGCAGGGATATCGCGAGGTAGTCGGGCCACACCTATTCCTTGGACTAGTTTCGGATTTACCAAGATGAACCCGGCCAACTTCCAGAACATGGGCGGTCAAGGGATGGTTCCGCAGGGGCCTCCCGGGGCTCCTCAACCCCAGCAGAGGGGCGGCATTACACACCAAGCTGTGCAACAGCAAATCTTCCGCATGCTCAGTAGTCAGCAATCTCAGCAGAATTTACAAGGCTGGCAGGCGAGCGTGCAGATACAGCAGCGAGTATATGTTATCTACCAGCTGTACGTTCTACCGTGATGCAATCGACTCCCTTGTACTAATGGCACACAGAGTCACGTCGCTACGGCTGATAAAACCTCAAATGGACATCGACGAAGCGGTTCGTGTTGCTTTAGGCTTTGAGCAGAGGACGTTGTTTGATTCGCCAGACAAAGTGAGTCATGCCTGCGTAGCAAACTTTCAACACTGACACACTTCATCAGCCGGCCTACGACCAGCAATGTCGTCAAAAAATAGGCGAGATAGCGCAGACTAGGTCAAAGATCGCTACGAGTGTACAGCAGCAAGTGCAGAATGGACAACCTCCGATGAACCTTGGACAGCCGCAGGCACGAATGCAGGGCATGCCCAATCCCGACCAAGTCCAAATACAGCAGAGATTCCCTAATGGTCAGATGCCTCGCCCTAATCAGCCTCCAGCAATGGGAATGCCAAACCAGCAGCACATGCCGATGGGGAACCCTCAAGCGCGGATACACGCGGTGCCACCAAACATGCCGCAGATGGTTCCTCCACCAGTTCAATTTACACAGCAAGACCTTCAGGAGATTTCTCAGCTTGCCCAACACATGGCCCAGAACACACCTCCTGACCAGTTGAACCACATTCGTACCCGGCTCGAAAACAATCCTCAACGGCAGCAAATCCTTGCGCAAGGCCTCGATCCCCTCACACAATGGTTCAAGCAGCAAGCAACGAGAAGATATATCGAATTAAGGAGAGCGCAAGCCCAACGAAATGGTCAGCTGGTCCAAGCGCCGAACAGTGTGAATCCGGAGCAGCCGCGTCCAATGTCGCAAAATACTGCACATACCCAAGGCCCACAGATCCCAACCGCGTCTGCACCTCAAAGCTTCGATCCTGGGTTCATGGGAAACGTCGGCCAGATCATTGCGCAGCAACAGAATGCACAACGACTGGCAGAGGCCGGACATGCCGTCGTCCCTGCGAGCAATGTTCAGGCGTTGGGCGAGCAGCAAAGAACCGCGATAAGAGCCACTCCTCAGCAACCCAATCAACCAAATGCAACTCGACCCCCCCAGACGCCCAACGTTCCTCAGCAGCCGCAAGCTTTTTGGAATGCTCCAGGTCAACAACAGCCAGCTGGACAAGTACAAAATCAGTCGCAACCCAACCTGTTCCCAAATGTGGCGACACCGATCCCAGCGCACTTACAGGGTCAGGTCGGAGGTCTTAATACTCCCATTGGCCGTATGCAGCCACAGAATACGAATATGCCCACCCTTACTCGAGGTGTCGGTCCTCAGAGTCAAACACCGCAGCCACAGAACATGTGGCCTCAGCAAGGTACTCCCCAGACGCAGAATACAGCACAAGGCACTCCTCCAAATTCACAGCAAAGCAATCCGAATGATGCCCCTCAACGACCCAGACCGCCTCCTGGGAAGATGAACCATGCGCAACTGCAAGAATACCTGAGTACTCTACCGGAAACCGACAGGCGAACTTTCATCATGCACCTACAGCAGCAGCAGCAGCAAAGAGCCGCGGCTAGTGGGCTTCCGTCAGCTGGTCGGCCAGAATCAGTAGCAATGCGGACACAACGGAGTCAAGCTGGGCCGGCCAGCTCTCAACCTACCAGTCAGTTACCGGGTCATACTCTCAATGGGACCCAGCAGGCGAATGGATTGCAACAGCAGCAGGTACCTGCTCAACAGCCGGGACAACCGCAGAGACCGCCACAACAGCTGGGAGATGCAGCTCAGATGGCGCGACAGAGGCAACAGGCGGCACTCGCCAGTGGCTCTCTAACACCTGAAATGGAGCGGTCAATGGATAAGTATCCATACCCACCTGGAATCTTGAATGCCAACAACGCACTTTCCAAGCTGCCTTCCACAGTGAAGACGTGGGGACAATTGAAGGCGTGGGTCAAGGATAATGCTGGGAGCTTGCCCCCTGGGAGTGAGTCCAAGCTTCGCGGACTGCAAGGACTTCACTATCAGAGTATGTCGCAAAGACAACAAAACAACCAACAGCAACCTGGCATGCAGCCAACAGCGCAGATGATGCCTCGACCGAACCAACAGCCAGTTTCTGCACAAACTCAGATGCCGAATATGGCACCACCCACAATACAAGAGATGCATATGACCCGAAGTAAAATCCCACAGCTCCAATCTGCGACTGATGAGCAACTAAGAAATATCATCATAAGGCAGCGTCAAGACGCGTGGGCGAGGGCTCGTCAGCCGGCGTTGAATCCGCAACAGCACGCTCAAATGCAATTTATGCAAGAAAGACAGCATCAGATCCAGCTTCAGCAGCAGCAACAACAGCAACAGAATCAGTCCCTGCAACCCGGCGTGCAGCCTAGCCAGGCGCCACAAGGTCAAGCGGGGCCTCAGAAACCGCAACCTCAACTGCCGAAGAAGGGACCTCAAAATAAGGAGCAACCACAAGCAAAAGCTCCACAGGCGCCGATGCAAGGTCAAGCGACTAACAAGGGCGTCAAACGTGGTAGCAGTGACGATGTCGTTGAGGTTCCTGACCCTAAACTTGCACAGCAGCAGCAGCGTTCACAGGCAGCAAAAGCATCACAGAAACCTAATGCGACAAATATGCGCCTGGAACAAGCTGCTCAAACGGCACAGAAACAGAAAGGTGGACAAGGAGCCGAGCAAAAAGCGAAGCCAGCCCAGTCGACTCAGGCTCAACAGGGAAATCAGGTATTGAACAGTACACAGGCGCAACAGAAGAGCGAGGAAAATATTCCTGTAGAAGCCAAAATCAAGAAGCTTATCGATGAAGTGTCACGGAGTACGCCTCCACGCCAGCCAGTACCAATGGATGTCGGCACGAGGTCCAGAATGATTCCAAAATTGGCTCAAGCACAGGCAATGCTAGTTCGTTTGGACACCGCCCTGCCTCTGTTCTACAGAATGTTCGGAGGAGAGGACAACACAAGAGAGTTGATTCGTACCGTAGGTTACTGAGTGATGCGAATTCTCAACATTTGGCCGAGCACTGACTGTGTCTAGCGCTTCCTGCTCAAAGCTCAGTACAGTGATTCGAACCAGCCTATCAACAATTTCACCATCAGCTCGGATGAGCTCGATAAATCTTACAATATGCTAGCCAGGGCTTTTACCCATATCATGACCAGAGTAAACCAGGAGAAAGAGAAAGCCGAGAAAGCCAAAGGCAACGCGACCCAAGACAATACCCAAGGGCCGCAACCCCCGCAACAGCCAGCAAAACAGCAGCCACCTGTACTTAGTGCTGCGAACCTTCAACAACATCAGAACAACATGCAAGCCGAAAGACAAGCTTCCGTTCAAAAGAGCCACCACAACAGCAATCGCGCCCCACCAGCGCCAACATCGGACAAACCGCCTTACACATTCGGGCTTGGGGCTCAGTCTCCACATGGCATCCCTGTGTACGGACCAAATGAGCTGACCCAGGACAATCTTAAGCTTCCTATAAACAAGAAGAGGAAGACCAACAACCAGCCCACAAGTTCTGCCTCTACTCCTGCCCAGCAAGCTGGAACCCCGCATCAGAAGCCATCGCCGCAGGTTAAATCACTCGCATCTCCTGAGGTTCAGAAATTACCGGCTCCCACAATGTACAAATGCACAATTCCGAAATGCACTAGTGGCACCGTAGGATTCGCAAGCCAAAGCGAGCTTGATCAGCATCATGTTGGTGTTCACCAACCCAAGGAGCCAGTCATGGAAGATCCCCTACAATTCTCACTTGAGCAGATGCGCTTCGCCCTGAATCTAGACGAAAACGGCAAACCGAAACCTAAAGCAAATGGTGCTACGGTGCCGGCCAGTGTGGGAGGCTCAATGATGAAGAAGTCCTCCTCCATGCAAGGCACCCCTGCCATGAAGCAGGAGACCGCCACCCCAATGAGCAGAGTGCCAACCCATACCGGGCCTTCGCCCGCTTCACATCTGCTGAAGACGCCCCAAGCAAGCGGTAACATGAGGACCCCCGTGTCAGAGACAAAATCTGTACTTAAGGACGGCGTCGCTGCCAAAGCCTCCACCCCCCTGATCGTAACCGAAGACCCTTGGGCCGACTCCCTCATCCAACAGGACACCATCCACGAGGCCTTTTCCGGCCTCTCCACCCTCAACGGCCCCAAAGCCTGGACCAAGATCCAAGACTACCACCTCACCCCAGAGAGCATGTCAAGCGACAACACCACCTCGCCACGACCCAGCGACATCAGCGAGAACGACCTCGTGAAAATCAACATGGACATGAGCGTGGATGACAAGAGCTGGATCCCGGTCAACTGGTCTGACCCCATGATGACCGAGCTTGAGGGGCTCGATTTGGGAGGTGAGAATTGGGCGGGTGGAGCCGGGGCTGGGGCGGATATGATGGATTGGGAGACGTTGTTCGGGGAGAGTGGCGAGGAGGCGCAGGAGAGGGCGAGAGTGGCGCAGAGGAAGTATATGCGCGATCCGCATGGGCCGACGGAGGAGTGGTTGAAGGTCTATGGGCCGATGTGGGGGTTGAAAGATGAAGATCAGCGGAGGTGAATACGAGAAGTCATGGATAAAGGGTGCGGAGTGGAGCAAGCAGAGAAAGGAGTTCTAGGCATGGAATCTGGAGGGAAATCGACCATCTTTCCAAATATGGCGGCTTTTTTGATGTCAGCGAGCGAGCTCCGGAACTGGGCTTTGGATTTTCGATGATCTGATATGAGATCCGGATATGCCTGGTCAGAGCAGGGAAGGGCAAAAGCATGGCGCTGGTTTTGGAGAGCTCAAGAGCTAGCTGCCGCGTGTGCAACATGTATGCCGATCCCATAGATTTTCTGGAATAGCTTCTTTCGAAACACTACCTTCTTGCGTGCTAGATCACACACACTCTCTCTCTACCCCTTCCTCTACCCAGAGATCTCGCTCCCACCATCTATAGTAGCATTTTCCGCTTTTCGGTCCCTCCTCCCTAGGTTTCTCTCTTTATCTCTCTTCGCCCCATTCTCATCCATTCCTTCTCCCTTCCTCTTTCCCCCACCATCCAATCCAATCCAATCCAATCCAATCCATCCAATCCTCACAATCCACACCACCCACAACCCACAACCCAAAGACCCACCCTCTTTTTCTCCCCTCCCCCTCTCCCTCCCCCTATCCCAGCCCCTCCCCGCCCCCCCCAAGATCTCCACCCTATCAAAAATCAAGAAAGCTCAAATGCCAAGTCCCAACAATCGCAAGATCTTTCTATTTCGAGCTCGCGAAAGGGGTGATAGCGAAGGAGATAATGCTGACGCGTGGTTGGTTGGCTTGGGTTGGCAAAGGAAGGAAAGAACAAGGGGGGAGGAGAAGAAACAGAAGAAGAAGAAGAAGAAGAAGAAGAAGAAGAAGAAGAAGAAGAAGAAGAAGGAGAAATAATGAGAGAAGGGAGAGAGAGAAGAAAGGGAGGGGAGGACAGTGCTGCGTAATTCAGTAGTGACGGGTAACCGAAAACCCTTTGGGTTAGTTGGTTGGTATAGAGGCTTGGGCTCACTTCTCTGGGATAGTAAATTTTTAGGAAGTGAGATAGCGGTCTCGAGAAAAGGGGGGATGGGGGTCAGGAGGTTGAAGGTTGGAGATCGGAGGTCGGATGGAGGTTGTTGGATGTGGACAAGGGCGAGGGGGGATGAGTGTGGGTAGTGGAAAGTGAGGATAGAGGGAAATGGAGGGAGGTGGAGGAGGTAGATGGAGAGCGGAGGAGGGAAAAGATTGGAGTGGGCACTGCAGAGGAGGAGGAGATCCACGACTCAAATATGGATGATTCTGTACTACCAGACCTCACTGTCAAGCATCCGATTTTCGGGAGGGTGGCCAATATTCAGCTCGCCAGGGAAAGTGAGAACAAGGGAAAGAAATCTCAGCTATTGTTAAGCCCTCACTCGCCAGCTGATTGCCAGCTGCTTGCTGCCGGCTTGCCATGAACCCCCATTACCCAAGGATACCCATAGGATTGTAGGAGCTTCTCCTTCCGTGTCGTAAACAAGGAAGTGGCTCGATGCGGTGGCTGCACCTACCACGCTATCCAAAGCCACTGCAAAGTACGATTCCGCCCAGTCTGCACCCCGCTCACGCCTTATCAGGCCTACCCCTCCGCGGGCCCCCTTTCAAGCTCTTTACCCTCGACAAGAACCCCCCAACGCCGCCGCCGCTGCTCTTCCCCTCCTCGACTGCTGGTGACCCGTCATGCGTGACTCGCCTCTCCAGCTGTCCCGGCATCGGCCACTTTTTCGGGCTGCTGGTCGCCCTTTCGCGCCCACTGCCCCCGGCATCATCCCGGTTCTGCTCCTCCGCAATCTGGATCTTGCCGCCTTTCTTCTCGTACGCGTCGTCGTAGTTGGTGAAGAAGGGATTCGTGGGCGGGTAGGTCTTCTCGCGGATCCTGGGCATCCCGCCTGCACTCATTAGCTGTCGCGGTGGGCTACCAGGGCTGGCGGGGGCACGGTCGTAGGCTTCTGGACTCCGAGGTCCGGGAGCGACTGTACGATCGCTGCGATTGATGCTGCGGATTTTCTGTACCAAGCTTTTTTTCCGCCCTAGACCGCCGCTGGGGCCAGTGTTGTCGGACTCGGATTCACGTCGTTGCATGACGGAGCGAGGGGCGGGTGCGCCTTCGAGGAATGTGCTGGTGCCGAGACCTAAGCTCAAGTCGCCGTGGACGGGCTCCACTTTGTCTGTGGGGTTGAAGCTGGATGTACGATCAACGCCGGGTCGGACATCTCGGGCGTATCGATTTGGTGCGCTGGCGCCGGCATAGGGCTCGAAGGCAACGGGCTCGGTGACAGGGTCGGCTGCGCCTGACTTGGAGAAATCTGTGAAACCCTCTTCGCCACGACCATGGAATCTCTCAAGGTCAATGTCCTTGTTGACTGGTCCCGAGCCACCGAGCGCGTTGTTTAGGGAGTCCTTGGCAAAGGCTTTCATAGGCGCTCGTTGGGAACCTTTGCGGTTTCGGTGAGGGTTGCATGCGTCAAAGGGCCCATCATGGTGGACCACTTTGAAAAGACGTTAGATATTGAAATGCCCAGAGATAACCAGAACCGTGCCCAGATATTGTACTTACGTCCTGTTCCATAGATGCCCGTCAAGTCAAGCTGGTCGATGACATCCAACCTGCGGCTGGGCTTCTTCGCTCCGGGTGGGCGGGGCTTTCCATCCCTATCCCTATGCCTTGCTTCCCGTTCTCGATGTCGGCGCTCTCTTCGCTTTCTTTCCTCGTCAGAGCTCACAAGCTTGTTCTTATCGGCGAGAGAAGAGTCCGAGTTGCGCCTCAGACGCGGCGCCGTAGGAGGAGGATCGGCGAAAATATCCAATGTTTGTGGTGAGCCTCTAGGTCTCGCGCCACCTCGCAGCCGCTGTTGTTCCTCCTCCTTCGATTTCAGTTGATGTTGCAAGGATGGGCCAAACTTTCTCTGCGGTGGTGGAACGTTTTCTGATCGTGAAGGTCCACTTGCAACCGGCGGAGGAGCCTGGTCAGTGCCATTGGGTGCTGGTCTGTCATCGATTGCGAGGTTGTTCTGTATATCTGTCAGAGCGTCATAGCAGTGAGACTGCAGGCCGACCCACAAATAGATGCGCCGTGTTGCCGTACAACCCTCCCTTGACAGGGGATGACTCCCCTGACATTGCTTTGTGTGGGACAATGTGCTGTGGTTGGGGAGCAAAAATATCGGGCTGCTCCGTATCATCAAGGAATGGGTTCCGAGACCGCGGTCTTTCGGGTGGTGCAGACTGAAGATTGAAACTCAGACTTTGGGGTGAGGGTAGACTGCTCAGGGACGAGGGTGATGCAGCTCGATTGCGGAAGGGGTTGTTGGACTGAAAATCAAGTGTTAAGGCAGTGGATGTTCTCGTGTCTGCAACTGGTTATGTCAGAAGCGCTTGCAAGCATGCTACATAGACCATATAGGCTGATAAATGGCGGCATTGTGCACGATCACAGCGTGAAGTGAAACGGCTATTGACAGGATTGCATTGCGATGCGATGCCTGAGCGTTTTGAACAGGGAGGGAGGTCTCCATACCTGCATCTTGCGCTTGCACAAGCGCCATCCCTGAATGCTGTGCGCCTTATATGTGGCACTTATTTCATTTCTTACGGCGACAGTGTTACCACTCTTGAGGTGCTCTTGTGCTTCACACTGGTGTCTGACGTTGGACAGTAGGAGGGAGGAAGAGCGGCTCTAGTGCTTGATGGGTCGCGAGGGGTGAAGTTTAAGCGAATCAACAAGGTTTTCGAGGTGCGGACTCGAGAGATGCTTCTTGAAGTAGACAAGAGGACTTGAATGCTTGATTGATAATGCCAAATTCTCACTGAACGAGGGAATACAGTCTCTAAATCGTTAACGAGGCATACAGGAGATGGTCTGGAAAAATGGCCAAGCGCTGTCGATTAGATTTCCACTTGCGCTTTCCCTGCTCCTCCCCCTCATATTCCTCAACTGCCGCATTCAGGGGCGCATCATGGCAACAGGGAACCATTCTTGGTTGACTTTCGGTAGCACGAGCCGAGCATGCCCGCAAACCGTATTCAAGTATCGGCTTCCCCAAAACATACCACTTTCGCGCAGACTCCTCGTGTATGCGGCCAAAAGTAGCCCTCTTTCCGTGAGCGAGACAACCACGCATACTAGTAGACGGCCGCCCCCGAATGTTCGCTGAATCGAGAATGATGGCGTTGTCATCCAAATACCATATGGGGAAGCAGATGATCTGCTTCAAGCCCCCAAAGCTGGGCGCTGATAGATAGCTCGACTCCCAAGGTCCAGATGCTTGGCGACATATGAGAATCAACAACCAGATGTCGGGAGTGGGGAGATGTTGCTCAGAACTTGGTCGCGCTCCATGACGGCCAAAAGACAGAATGACTGTTTGACCATGGGCGTACGTTGGTTATGGTGCCCAATACATAGTCGTGTAACCGTTGAAACATTCATCATCCATATTCATTAAGGATTTCATATTCCCTGTTACCCAAGATGTTCATTTGGAGACTGGGAAAATCTTGAACTCAGAACTCACATCCCTCAAGCAACCCGACCCCCAAAACCCCTCCCCACCACCCATCCCTCCCCTCCAGTCTACAAAAATGTCCACCCCCCCTCCTCCTCTCCCCCCTCCTACCTCTTCCACCCCCCTAAAACCCACCCCCACCCGCTTCGAGCTCGAGCTCGCCCTCGTGCAATCCCTCTCCAACCCCTCCTACCTCACCC